>Ga0114931_10000182_pt1 | contig 71913 bp, 55 predicted proteins | sample 2SBtaG_FD_89579 | JGI IMG/M metagenome (GOLD analysis project Ga0114931, IMG submission 89579) | Deep subsurface microbial communities from Kolumbo volcano to uncover new lineages of life (NeLLi) - 2SBTROV14_V59a metaG | ecosystem: Environmental > Aquatic > Marine > Volcanic | place: Kolumbo...
GGGGGAGGCTCGGCGAAGCCGAGGGGGCGCTGCTGCGCCCCAGACAAACGGTGCTAGTCCCGCGTTGCGCGGCGCAGCCGCGCGTGCGAAGCACCCATCGCTTCGATGGAAACGCGGGACTAGCCTGGGCGTTCACGGGTGGGCCGTGCCGCCCGGGCAGCGCCCGAAGACCGCGACCTCGTCCAGGCACAGATCGAGGAAGGGGCCGCGATCGACTTCCAGCGCTGTGATGCGGACATGCTGCGTGCGCGCGTTGATCTCGACCGTCTTGTGCTTGCCGCGATCGGTCTTGCGGTCGAACGTGACGACCTGTTCGCCGCCGTCCCAGGACACGCGCATGCGGCGGAAGGTCGAGTTGAGCTTCCAGAGATCGGCGCCCGATGAGGTTTTCACCGACCAACCGCCGCTGACCTCCACCTCCGAGACCCAGGTTCCGGGGCGGAAGTCCGCTTCCACCCACTGTCCCGCGCCATCGCCCGGCGCGGCCTCGGTCCACGCGGTCTCCGGGATGCCGTCGAAGGCGTGCGCAGCAGGATGGCCGGGCTTCTGCGACGAGGCGCGCACGCCCGACCGGCACAGGCGCGTGATGTCCCTCACGGAGGGCGGCGCGGTGCTCGCGCTGGGTGGCGCTGCGGGCGACGCCGCGGTGGCTGGCTGTTTGCCACGCAGGTTCATCCACGCCACGACCGCGATGGCCGCCATCAGCGCGGCTCCCGCGAGGCCGATCCAGAGCGTGCTCGACGAGCCGCGGGGCGAGGCGGCGCGTGCGGCTTCCAGCCGCTCGAGCAAGGCGTCCATCGACGGGAAGCGCGCGCTGGGTTCCGGGTCCAGTTCGCGCTCGAGGACCTTGGCGACGGCCGGCGGCACGCCTTCTAGATCGGCATCCCTCGAGCGCGCGAGCATGCTTTCCAGAAGCGCGTCTGGCGTGTCGCCGTGGAAGGGACGCCGACCGGTCAGCGCCTCGATGGCCGTCACGCAGTAGCTCCACTGGTCGCTGCGCGCGTCGACGGGCTCGCCTCTGAGCTGCTCGGGTGCCATGTACGCGGGCGTGCCGACCAGTGCGCCCCGCGGCAGCGCGCCGTGGCTCGACGGTGCCGCGCGTTCGTTGGGTTCGCGCTCGAGCGCCAGGCCGAAGTCCGAGACGCGGGGCTGCCCCTCGTCGTCCATCAGGACGTTGTCGAGCTTGAAGTCGCGATGGACCAGGCCCTGGCGGTGGACCGCGGCGAGCCCGCGGCCGGTGGCGATCAGCACTTCCAGCACCCGCGCGGTCGTCGGCCGATCGCGCTCCAGCCACTGGCGCAGCGTGCCCTTGGCGCGCTCCATCGCCACGTAGACGTGCCCCCCGTGCGTCCCGACCTGGTGCACCGTGACCACGTTGGGATGCCGGACGCGCGCCATCGCCCGCGCTTCTTCGAGCAGCATTCCGGTGGGCCCGCCGCTGTCGCGGAGAGATGGGCTCAAGAGCTTGAGCGCGACCACGCGATCGAGCTCGGTGTCGCGCGCTTCGTAGACGACGCCCATCGCGCCCTCGCCGAGGCGCCCGGAGAGCTCGAATTGCTCGAGGCGCACGGGCTCGGCGCGGCCGCCGAACAGCCCCAGCCGCACCTGGGCGCGCACCCGCGCCTGCTCGATGTCGTCGTCGTCCGCGCCGTCGGGTCGCGGCAGGGCATCCGGGGGATCGGACATGTGGGTGGGGGTGCGCTCGGGCGCCTTGGACATGCCCCGTAGCCCGGGTTTTCCGCCCCGGCAACGCTCCTCGCATTTTTTCGAGATCGATTTTCCGCCTCCGGGAACCACCCGCCCAGGAGACGGAAAATGGGCATTTCAAAGGCTACAAGCAGGGCATTCCAGGTTCTCGGCGCGGCGCTCGTTGTGACGCTCGCGAGCAGCGCTTCGACGCTGGCCTCGCCGGCGATTCACGCCTCGCCGGCGCCCATAGTCGCCATGGCGGCCGCGCCGCGGCCGGTCGCGCCGCGCCCGGTCGCGCACTCGGGCAAGAAGGCCGCCCAGGCCCCGAAGCCGGTGCCGAAGCACGAGCTCCGCCGCCTCGAGGGCAGCCAGGTCACGACCGCCATCGCGAAGAAAGCGCGCCAGATCATCAACGCGAACTACAAGAAGCCCTTCGGCACCGAGATCCCGTTCGAGATCGGTGGCACGCACTACGTTGGCCGCATCGAGCGCCACTACCACCCGCCCGGCGGCAAGCTCCACCCCTGGGGCTACCACCACGGTCGCTCGGTGTTCGTGGTCGTGGGTTCGGCGTCCTGAACGGCTAGGTCATCGGCTTCACGACGTGCTTCCGGTAGCCGTCGCGCTCGGTGAGACGCTGGTACCAGCGCTCCACGTTGGGCGCGGCGGGCCGGTCGATGTCGAAAGCCAGCCAGCGATAGGCCGCGCAGCCGACGGGGATGTCGCCCATGCTGAAAGCGTCGCCGGCGACGAAGTCGTGGCTGGCGAGGTGCCCGTCCAGCACGGCGACGTGCTTGGCGCAGGCCTCCCGCATGGCTTCGATGACGGCGGGATCCCGATCGGCGGCGGGCGTGCGCACCAGCTGCCAGAACAGCGGCCGCAGCGCGGGGATGAGCGCGGTCTGCTGCCAATCCATCCACTGCTCGGCGCGCCAGCGCGCACTTTCGCTTGTGGGCCAGAGACCGGCCTTGCCGTAGGTGTGCGCCAGATAGCGCACGCGCACGTTCGACTCCCAGAGGATCGTGTCGCCGTCCTTGATGGTCGGCACGCGTCCGTTCGGATTCAAGGCGAGATAGTCCGGCTCGTCGGTGCCGCCGAACGCTCCACCCAGGTCCAGCCGGTCGTACGACAGGCCCAGCTCCTCGCACGCCCAGAGCACCTTCATCACGTTGATGGAGTTGTCCCGGCCCCAGATGCTCAGCTTGCTCTCGTGGCTCATGCCGAAGTCTTCGCACCCTTTCTGGCGCGGGGGAGTGCGTCGAACGTCAGAACGCGTAGCGGAACACTGCCAGATACGTCGGGCCGAGCTGCTGCTGGCCGTTCAGCTGCGTGTAGACGGGGATCTCGACGCTGGCCGAAAACCAGAGCTTTCCGGAGACCTGCGCCAAGAGACCGGGACTCGCCTGGACGACGAGCCCACCGGTATTGACCTGCTTGTCGCCGTCCAGCGCGTCGTGCAGCTCGTAGTGGTCGTTCGTGCCAAGCTCGAAGGCCAGCTCGGTCCACGGCCGGTACTGCAAGGCAGCGCTCCACAAGAGCGAGCTGCCGTAGCGGTAGCCGAGGTCATTGGTCGTGAACGTGCGCCCGATCACGCTTGCGGTGAAGTTCCACGGGTCCATGTGGAATGCGTACGTGATGCCCGCGTAGGGACCGAACGCGCCACGTCCGAGCTGGGCGTGCTCGTCTAGCCGCTCGCCGTCCGCCTTGGAGTCGTTCGGGCCGGTGGGGAACGCACTGCCCGCCGAGAGCGCCAGCTCCTGCCGGCTCCCCGCCGAGAAATCGACCCTGTCCACGATGAAGTATCCCGCTCCCAGCTGAGCGTCTCCGAGGCCCCAGAGCGTGTGCGACTCGCTAGCGATGTCGCTACCCGTCGCGCTGTACAGATTGCGCTGCAGCGGAACAGCCGCCACCAGGTTCAGCTTCAGGAACGGTGAATAGACCAACGTGGGCGTGAGCTGGAGCCGCTCGAGGCGCTCGGTGACGAGCGGGTCGTCGTCGCTCCGCGCCGACGCTGTCACCGCGCTCGCGGACAGCGCCGCGCGCAGCGCACCCACAGCGGGCGCGGAGTTCCCGGCGGAGACGAGGGGATCGTCCGACCCGCAGATGGAGCAGGCCCTGGCTGGCCGTACGACCAACAGCGCCGCGAGACTGCAAAGCAGGCAAGGGACGAGGAGCAGGAGCAAGCGGCGCATTTGCGGGGGCAGGGTCTCTGCAGGCAAGCCCACGCAGGCTAGCGCTCTTCGGCCGTCTGGAAATGCGGCAAAGCGTCGCACCCTGACGATCTGCTCGCAGGCCGACAGCGTCCTACTGCGGCGGCTTGACCGGTGCGCAGGTCGAGACGCCGGCTCCGACGATTTCGAACGCCACACTGGACACCTGGGTCGTGGTGTTCTTCACGGGGTCGAACTGGAACACGTCCGTGCTCGTTCCAGGGCCGACGAACAGCCAGAAGCTCCCTCCCCAGAACGCGAACGCGAAGTTCGATCCGTTGGGCGGGTACTGGATCGGAGTCTGCGGTGCCTGCGACTTGATGTGCGCGGTGGCCTTGTCGATCCCGGCGACGACGTAGGGTGTGCCTTCGAACGCGCCGTAGAGCCGGCCGTCGCCGGTGCCCGTCATCTCGGCGCGGGACGACAACTGGTCGTACGCTCCCACGCGCGTCAGTACCAGCGACTGCGTGTCGATCGTGCCGAGCCCGCTCGACGGGCCCGAGAAGTCGGAGTTCGTGACGAAGAGGGTGTCCTGGTTGCTGTTCGGACCGTTAGCAGAAAATCCCATTCCGAACGTCGTGAAGCCCTGCTGTCCGGGTGTGAAGCTCGTGGGGGTACAGATAGCGTTGCTCGTGTTGACCTTGTAGAGCTTGCCGTCGGTGAACACGACCCAGGCGTTCGCGTTGCGATCGACGGCCATCGAGAACGGCGTCGCGAGCACGGTTCCGCAGTCGACCTGGCCGATGGTCGTGAACTTCAGTGAAGGCGGATCGAACTTGTACAGCTCGCCGTTGCCGTCGATGACGTAGACGAACCGCGCTTCGGCAGCGCAGTTCGAGCTCGCTCCGCCGCCGGAGCCGCCGCTCGCTCCGAAGCCGCCGCCGGCCGCCGAACCTCCGGCGCCACCGAGTCCGATCGAACCGCCCGTGCCGGAGCCGCCGCTGCCGGTGTTCCTCGTGCCCGTTGCGGCGCTGCAGCCGAAGAGCCCGACGGCCGCCAGCACTACTACGCAGAGAAGACCTCTCATGATCGGCGACTGTACTGGGTCGGCCGGCCGGTGCGCCACTGGAATCCTCATTCCCTCCGGATTCCCAGCAGATGGTGCGGGCCGGTCCCCGCGCACTGCGTGGTTGCGGCCGCCGCTCTGGCGGACCGCGCTACACGAAGAAGTCCGGCATCAGCTCCGCGTCGGGCACGTTCGCGTACTTGCTGAAGTCGGTGACGCCGGCCGTGCGAAGAGTGTCCTCGTCGATGCAGTAGTTGCCGGTGAACTCGCGGCTCGGGCGCGTGAGGATGTAGTAGGCCGCGTCGGCCATGACTTCCGCTGTACGGCAGCGCTGGGTCGCCTCGTCGCCGCCCAGCAGGTTCTGCACGGCAGCCGTCGCGATCGCGGTGCGCGGCCACAGTGTGTTGAAGGCAATGCCGTCGCTCTTGAACTCGTCCGCCATGCCGAGCGCGCACATGCTCATGCCGAACTTGGCCATGCTGTAGGCCACGTGAGGCGCGAACCAGCGCGCTTCCATGTTGAGCGGGGGCGAGAGGTTGAGCACGTGGGGGTTGTCCGCCTTCTTGAGGAAGGGGATGACCTTCTGCGAGCAAAGGAAGGTGCCGCGCGTGTTGACGTGATGCATCAGGTCGTAGCGCTTCATAGAGGTCGACAGGGTGCCTGTCAGGTTGATGGCGCTGGCGTTGTTGACCAGGATGTCGATGCCGCCGAAGGCGTCGACCGTGTTCTTCACCGCGGCCTCGACCTGGTCTTCGAAGCGGATGTCGCAGATGCAGGCCAGGCCCTTGCCGCCCGCCGCGTTGAGCTCCTCGACCGCCGTGTAGACGGTGCCGGGCAGCTTGGGGTGGGGTTCGGCCGTCTTGGCCACGACCGCCACGTTCGCACCGTCCTTGGCGGCGCGCAGGCCGATCGCCTTGCCGATGCCGCGACTCGCGCCGGTGATGAAGAGCGTCTTTCCCTTGAGGTCTGCCATGGCATTCTCCTGTCGAGCGGGGCGGACGCTAGCACCAGTAGGGCGAGGGCGTCAGGCCGGGGATCGCATCGCACGCGCGCCGTGATATGCCGCCGGCATGTCATGGATTTCGCGCCCTGCTCTGCTGGCAGCTCTCGGCTGTGTCGCGGGTTGCGGCAACCCGCCCGCCCCCGTCGCGGCGCCGGCTCCGCCGCCGCCGGTTGCGAGCGCGGCGCCTCTGCCGAAACCGCCTGTTTCGCAGGGCTACGTCGACCCCGGCGGGATGTGGATGCCGGGCCAGCTGGGCACGCAGGCCGAGACGCTCGAAAAGCTCGGGCTTGCGTTCGACCCGGCGAAGCTCGACGACCCGCTCGCCTATCCCCTGGGCGCCGTCGTGAGCATCGGTGGCTGCTCGGCGTCCTTCGTGTCGCCCGACGGGCTCGTCATCACCAACCACCACTGCGTCACCGGCGCGCTCTCGTACAACTCGAAACCCGGACAGGACCTGCTGAAGAACGGCTATCTCGCCAAGGACCGCGCGGGCGAGAAGTGGATCGGCCCGACCGGTCGCGTGTTCGTGACCGAGTCGTTCAAGGACGTGACCGACCAGGTGCGCACCGGGCTTTCAGGCCTTCCCGACGACCAGGAGCGCTGGCGCACGATCGAGCGACGCGAGAAGGCGCTGGTGGCCGACTGCGAGAAGGGGCGCCCGAACGTGCGCTGCCAGACCGCGAGCTACTTTGGTGGTGCCCAGTACATGCTGATCACGCGGCTCGCGATCAAGGACGTGCGGCTGGTCTACGCACCCGCGTCCGGGATCGGGAACTTCGGCGTTGAGGTCGACAACTGGCGCTGGCCGCGGCACGCCGGCGAGTTCGCCTTCTACCGGGCGTACGTGGGAAAGGACGGCAAGCCCGCCCAGCATTCCGCGGACAACGTGCCCTACAAGCCGAAGCAGTTCCTGAAGATCGCGCAAAAGCCGCTCCGCACCGGCAGCCTCGTGTTCGTGGCGGGCTATCCGGGCCGCACCTACCGCAACAAGACCGCCGCCGAGCTGCACGAGGCCGTCGACTGGTGGTACCCGCGGCGCATCCGCCTGTGCATCGACTACATCGCGCTGATGACCGGGATCGGCAAGCAGGACGAGGACGCGCGGCTGAAGGGCACGCCGCTCCTTCGCGGGCTCAGCAACGTCCTGACCTACACGCGCGGCGCGCTGGCCGGTTTGACGAAGGGCGGGGCCGCGGCGAAGAAAGATCAGCGCGAGAAGGAACTGAAGCAGTGGATGCAGGCTGCCCCGAAGCGGAAAGCCGCATACGGCGACGTGCTGTCGCGCATGGACGTCGTGTTCGCGGAGCGCAAGAAGACCCGCGACGGCGAGGCCGCGCTGGACGAGATGACGTGGTTCTCGAGGCTGCTGGATGCCGCGCTGACGATCGTCCACAACGCCGAGGAGCGGCAGAAGCCCGACGCCGAGCGCGAGGGTGGCTACCAAGAGCGTGACCAGGAGGACTTGATCCAGGCGCAGCAGGCGCTGGAAAAGCGCTACAGCGAGAAGCTCGACCGTGCGCTGCTGGTCGAGTCGGCGTTGCGCCCGGCGCAGCTGCCCGCAAAGGACGAAAGGCCGCTGCTCACGCCGCTCATCGGCCGGCAGAAGCCGACGAAGGAGCATATCCAGGCAGCGGTCGAAAAGCTGTACACGGGCACGAAGCTCGGCGACACGGCGACGCGCGTGAAGCTCATGAAGAGCGCGAAGCTCGCGCAGTTGCGCCGCAGCCGCGATCCTATGATCCGCCTGGCGCTCCGGCTCCGTCCGCTACAGAAGGCGGAAAAGGACCGCGCCGACGCACGCAAGGGCGCGCTTTCGATGCTGCGCCCGCTCTACATCAAGGCTCTGCGGGAATCGACGCCGCATCCCATCGCGCCGGATGCGAACAGCACGCTCCGCATCACCTACGGCACCGTGCGCGGCTACAGTCCGAAGCCGGGCGCACCTTTTTACCTGCCGTTCACCACCGCGGCGGGCGTCGTGAAGAAGAATACCGGCAAAGATCCGTTCGACGCGCCGGAGCGGCTGATGGACGCGATCAAAGCCGGGAAGTTCGACGGCTACACGAATCCGGAGATCGGCACGCTGCCGGTGGATTTCCTGACGGATACCGACATCACCGGCGGCAACTCCGGCTCTCCGACGCTTGACGCCCAGGGCCATCTGGTCGGGCTCGCGTTCGACGGCAACTACGAGGCGATGGCGTCGGACTGGCTGTTCATGCCGGGCATCACGCGCGCCATCCACGTCGATATCCGCTACGTGCTGTGGATCATGGATCGCGTGGATCACGCCGATTGGCTGCTGGACGAGATGGGCATGAAGCACGCGGCGAAATAGACGAACGCCGGGCAGCGCTTCCGCTGTCCGGCGTCGGGGGTTGGCGACGGCGGTGCGCACATCGCGGTCCTGGTCTGCTACGACGTGGAACTTCCCGAGGTGGTGCGCATCGCCGCCAAGAAGGCTCCACACGTGCTGTTCGTGCCGTTCAATACGGATGACCGCTGCGGCTATCTCCGGGTCCGCTACTGTGCGCAGGTGCGTTGCATCGAGAACCACGTCTGCGCCGTCGTGGCAGGCTGCACCGGCAATCCGCCGTTCGTGGAGAACGCGGATGTTCACTACGCGTCGCGCGCCGGTGGGCTCGCGTCTAGCCGCAGACGCCGTCCTTGCACTTGCCCCCGTTCGGGCAATCCCCGTTCTCGGCGCACTGTGCGCAGCGATCCTGGTGCCGGCAGAAGGGCAGCGAGGCGTCCTTGCAGTCGGTGTTCGAGATGCAGGCGACGCACTTTCCGTCGTTCGTGCACAGCGGCTGGGCAGCCGGGCAGTTGGCGGTCGTCAGGCACTGCCGACACTCACCCGACTGCGTGTCGCAGAACGGATGCGCACTGTCGCAATTGGCGTTGCTCGTGCAGTAGGAATGGCAGTGATGGTCCTTGTCGCAGCGTGAGCCGGCGCCGCAGTTTGCGTCGACCAGACACTGGACGCAATCGCCGTTCTGGAGGTTGCAGACCGGTGCGGCCGCGCCGCAGTCCGTGTTGGCCCGGCAGGACACGCACTGACCGCGAGTGGGATCGCAGAGCGGTTCGCCGCCTCCGCAGTCGCTGTTGGTGAGGCAGCCGACGCAGGCGCCGGTCTTGGTGTCGCACAGCGCCTGGCCCGGGTCGTTGCAGTCGCCGTTGGCGCTGCAGGCGGGATGGCAGGAGAAGTCCCGCGGATAGCAGGCCTGGCCCGTCGCGCAGTCGGCGGTCGCGCCGCAGCGCTGGCAGTGGCCGACCACGCAAACGGGGTCCGCGGCGCCGCAGTCAGCATTGGTGTTGCACTGGACGCAGCCGAGCGAAGCGCTGCACAGGGTCTGGCAGGTGTGGCCGGAGACCGTGCAGCCGCCGCCGCCTGGGCCGCCGGGCCCGTTGCCGCCACTGCCGCTGCTGCCGCAGGAAGCCGCGGCGAGGGCGAGGGGAACCAGGCACAACGCGGCGCGCAATCGAGTCACAAGCTTCAGCATCGAAGACCTCCAGCCGGTGAGTGGTGGCATGCCACGTCCATTATCGAGTACGTTCCGCCCGCCCGGCCGGCTCGGCCCCGCGGCTCCCATCATCCCACTTGCGCGTGGGCTGTCCTAGACTGGCGCCGATGGTGCGGATCTGTTTCGTATGTCTCGGCAACATCTGCCGCTCACCCACCGCTGAAGGCGTGATGCGCCACCTCGTTAGCGAGGCCGGCCTGGCAGGCCGGATCGAGATCGACAGCGCGGGCACCGCAGCCTACCACGCGGGCGAGTCGCCCGATCGGCGCGCGACGCTGACCGCGCGCCGGCGCGGCATCGAGCTGTCCAGCCGTGCGCGCCAGTTCAAGGCCGGTGACTGGGAGCGCTTCGACTACGTGCTGGCGATGGATACCTCGAACCTGCGCGACCTCGACGCCTCGGTGCCGTCGAGCGCCGCGCGCGACAAGCTCTCGCTGCTGCGTGCCTTCGATCCGGAGTCCCCTCCGGATGCCGGTGTGCCGGACCCCTACTACGGCGGCGATGCGGGCTTCGACGAGGTGCTCGACCTGTGCGAGGCGGCGTGCCGCGGGTTGCTCGAGCACATCCAGAAGGAGCATGCGGTGTAGATGGACCAGGCGCTTCGTGGTGCTGTCGCCCGGGCGCTCGGCTCCGAGGTCAGCGATGCGTCGCGTCTCGGCGGCGGCGACATCAACGAAGCGTTCTCGGTGGAACTGGCCGACGGGCGCCGCGTGTTCATCAAGACCAACGCCACCGCGGATCGGGCTATGTTCCCCGCGGAAGCGCGTGGACTCCGCTGGCTCGCTGAAGCGCGCGCGCTGCGCATTCCGGAAGTGCTGGCCGTCTCCGACGGAAGCGTGCCGTCGTTCCTCGCGCTCGAGTACCTCGAGAGCGCGCGACCCCGGAAGCGCTTCGACGAGGAGCTCGGTCGCGCCCTCGCCGCGCTGCACCGCTCCGGTGCGCCCGGCTTCGGGCTCGATCACGACAATTTCATCGGTCGCCTGCCGCAGGACAACACGCCAGCCGACAGCTGGCCGGAGTTCTACGCCCGATCGCGCCTTGGGGCGCAGCTCGAGCTCGCACGGAAGAAGGGCCTGGGCGACGCTGCGCTCGCCCGCCGCTTCAACCAGCTCTTCGCCCGTCTCGAGGATCTCGTCGGCCCCGCCGAGCCCCCCGCGCGCCTGCACGGAGACCTGTGGGGCGGCAACCTGCACATCGACGACCAGGGTGCGCCATGCCTCATCGATCCCGCCGTCTACGGGGGCCACCGCGAGATGGATCTCGCGATGATGAAGCTCTTCGGCGGCTTCGGCGAGCGCGTCTTCGCCGCCTACAACGAGGCCTATCCGCTCGCTCCCGGCCACGCCGAGCGCGTTCCGCTCTACCAGCTCTATCCGCTCATGGTGCACGTGAACCTGTTCGGACGGGGATATCTGGGGTCCGCCGAGCGCGCGCTGTCGCGCTACGCGTAGTGCTGGAGCACATCGCTGGCGCCGCCGATCGCGGTCGCAGACTGTCCTCTTCCGGCACGGGATCCGGGCCGCTTTCACCCGGGCTCAGCCATGGTCGGAGAGCGTGGATGGGTGTACGGTATTCTCGACGGAGACGGATCCGTCTCTTCGACGTTCGAGGACGGCCATGCGCTTTGCTCACTTGATTCTGATCGGCCTGCTGGGTGCCGCACCTGCCATGGTCGGCGCCTGCGGCTCGAATGGCGGCGGTACCGCCAGCAACCTCCACGGTGGCAGCGGCGGTACGGCCGGCAGCAGCACGGGCGGCAGCGGCGGCGGCTCCGCCGCGGACGCGGGGATGAGCTTCGATTCCGGGGGCAGCGGCGCCCAGTGCAGTACGAGCCAGCCCTGCGACGCCGGCGTCTGCGTCTCCGGTAAGTGCTGCCCCACGGTCGAGCGAGCCTGCGGCGACCAGTGCTGCAACAGCGGTCAGGTGTGCCTCTTCAACCAGTGCGTCGCGCCGGGCAAGGCCTGCCAGAGCGCGGCGGACTGCGGGTCGGGTGAGTATTGCGAGACCGCGCTGGGCAGCCAGGGCGACGCCGGGGCGGCCGATGCCGGCGGCAGCACCGACGGCGGGCCCGCCTGCACCCAGCCCGTTGCGGCGAACGGCCGCTGCGTGCCTCTGCCGCCGAAGTGCGTTGGCGACGCCGGCGCGCCGGACGGAGGAACCTGCATCGAGGACTGCCAGTACCACCCGCCCGTCGGCAAGCTCACGGCGGTGAAGAAGTGGCAGTGGGGCCTCGACAATCCGCCCGTCGCCAACGCCAACGCAGCCGACGTCTGGTCCACTCCGACAGTGGCGCGCGTCTACGACGCGAACTGCGACGGCAAGGTGGACGAGAATGACCCGCCGGACATCATCTTCGTCTCCGGTAACGTCAACTCCAGCCAGTGCAACGGCAAGGTGAACCGTCAGCCCGATGGCACCTCGGCGTGCCAGCGCGGCAGGCTGCGCATGCTCGACGGCCGCACCGGCAAGGAGATCTGGACGCTGGCCAAGCCCTCGGCGGGCAGCCTGGGATTCGCCGGTTCGTCCGTGGCTCTCGGCGATGTCGACGGCGACGGCCGCATCGACATCGTGGCCATGACCGGCGAGGGCAAGGTCGCGATGCTGAGCGCCGACGGCAAGGTCGAGCGCATCAGCGACAAGCCCGAGGACCAGTCGCCGACGAAGGCGTACGGCTGGGGTGGAGGCGTGGCGCTCGGCGACATGGACGGGGACGGCCATCCGGAGATCGCCTTCGGGCGCTGTCTGTTCGACACGAAGAACAACGCGATCACGCTCAAGTGGTGTGGCGCCGGTGGCAATGGCGGCGGCAACAACAGGCAGCTGTCGTTCTTCACCGACCTCGACGGCGACGGGCAGCAGGAGCTGGTCGCCGGCAATACCGCCTACAAGTACAACGGCTCCATGCTGTGGAACAAAACGGCGCTTCCAAACGGTTTCAACGCGGTCGGCGACTTCGACGGCGATGGCAAGCCGGATGTTGTCCTGATCTACGGCGGGCAGGTGTGGATCCTCCAGGGCGCCACCGGGAAGATCGAGCTCGGGCCGGCCACGCTGCCCGGCACCGGTAGCGGCGGCCCGCCGACGGTGGCCGATTTCGACGGCGACAAGAAGCCGGAGATCGGCGTTGCCCAGCAGAACCTGTACTCGATGCTCAAGCCCGACTACGCGAAAAAGAAGCTGAACGTGGTCTGGTCGACGCCGAACCATGACCTGTCGTCATCGGTGACGGGCTCCAGCGTGTTCGACTTCCAGGGCGATGGTCGTGCCGAGGTTATCTACAACGACGAGTGCTTCCTGTGGGTGTTCGACGGGCAGACCGGTCACGTGCTGCTCACCGAGCCCACCACGTCGTTCACGGGCACGGAGGCGTCGCTGGTCGCCGACGTGGACGGTGACGGCCACGCCGAGATCGTCATGATCTCCAACGGCGCCGACCCCAGCTCTAACGGTTGGAAGTGCAATGTCTCGCCCTGGAACAAGGTCAGTAGCGACCCGGACTATCCGCACATCGCCTGGAAAGCGCCGTCCTCGACCGAGCCGGCCTATCGCGGCATCACCGTCTGGGGTGACAAGGAAAACTCCTGGGTCGGCACGCGCACGATCTGGAACGAGCATGCCTATCACGTGACGAACGTCTGCGATTCGCGCGACAGCGCCTGCGATCCGCCGAACGTGTACGGCTCGATCCCCGCGCACGAGAAGGACAACTGGAAGCAGCCCTGGCTGAACAACTTCCGCCAGAACGTGCAGGACAAGGGTGTGTTCGACGCGCCCGACGCCACCGTCTCGCTCGCGGTGGAGTGCAGCGATCCGGTCGTGCTCCACGTGTCGGTGCGCAACATCGGGCTGGCAGGGCTCCCCTCGGGGATCAAGGTCGGCGTCTACGTGGTCAAGAGCGGCGTGGAGACGCAGATCGGCACCGTGGTCACGACCCAGCCGCTTCTGCCGGGGCAGACGCAGGTGCTCGACTTCACGGCGCCGTCCAGCGCGAGCACCAGCGACACGTTCATCGCGCGCATCATCATCGACCCGAACAACAAGACGTTCAACGAGTGCCGCAGCGACAACAACGCCAGCAAGGACGTGAAGGCTACCGGCTGCGGACCGACTTGACGCCGAAAGCCGACGCCGGGCGCTGCACTCCAGTTGCCGGGTGGTCGGCGGCTGGCGCTCGCGCTATAGCCCGCGTGCCATGACGACCTACGCTCGCAGCCTGTCGATCGCCGGGGGGACGGCGCTGCCAGAAGCGCTGGAGCAGGCGTCGGGAGGACCGGGCTGGATCCAGGCGACGGGCGTGGTGGACGATCCAGAAGTGTGTCTGGCGGGGGAGCCCGGTGTCCGAACGCACAAGGGACGCTTCACGCTCGTGTCGCTGGTGGGGCAGGTGGGAGGTCCCTACGGCGCGATGCTGGTGCGCGCGGGGGCTGGGGGCAGTGAAGTGTGCGCGGGGCATCTCGTGCGCGCGCGGGTGGTCGACGTTTCCGCGACGGCGTTGCCGTTCGAGCCCGGCACCAGCTGGGCGTCGATCGCCGTCGCAACCGCGGAAGCTGCCGCCGAGCCGGAGCCCGACGATCCGGAGTTGCCCGACGTGGGGGATCGCGTCGAGCACTTCGCGTTCGGGCTGTGCAACGTCGTAGGCTCGGACGGCGAACGGCTGCGGATCCGGAGTCTGGGCGGCCATGGCCGGGTGCGGGAGATCTCGCTGGCCATGCTCGAGGTGGGCCGCCCGGTCGCCAGCGGCGGGCGGCGCGTGTTCAAGCTGCTCAAGCGCGGCTAGCGCCCCGCGATGCACAGCGTGACGATCCACGCGGCGAGCGCCGTGGTGATCGCCGCTTCGTTGATGATCACGAAGCGCCGGCACGCCGCGTGGTCTTCGGCGTCGGCACTGTGCACGCCGCGTAGATTCAGTGCCAGGACGGCCAGGGGCAGCGCTATCACGATTGCCCAGAGCAGCGGCTTTGCGGCGGGCAGCACCAGCGGCGTGCAGGCCGCAGCTAGAGCGATGGCCACGAGGCTGCCGACACGGCCCGCCCGCTGGCCGTAGCGCGCGGGGAAGCTGCGTTTTCCGCCGTCGACGTCGGATGGGTGGTCCGGCAGGGCAAGCGTGATGGCGCCGGCGTAGCCGAGCACGAAGGACGGTACGAACGCGATCCACGGTGCCGTCTCGATGTCCCGCGTCTGCAGATAGTAGCCGAACAGCGGCAGTACCACGCCCGCGCCCAGGCCACGGAGGATCTCGCCGTGCCCGCGGTACGACAGGCGGAAGGGCGAGAAGCTGTACGCCCACATCAACATGACGGCAAACGAGATCAGAACGAGCGACAAGGGCCTGTGCAGTCGCAGGCTGAGCAGCGCGCCGAGTACGCCCATCGCCAGCGCCATGACCAGCGTCGCTTGTGCGAGCTGCATCGGCGTGAGCTTGCGCTCCGCGATGACGCGAGAACCGCCGGAAAACTCGTTGAACGTGGTGTTGGCGGCGTCGGTACGGTAGTCGGCTACGTCGTTCGCGAAGACGAAGAACAGCTGATCGAGTACGCCGAACACGTGTGCCGCCAGGAGCAGCAGCAGCGAGATGTGGCGGGTCACGGCGTAGGCCAGCGCTTCGCCGTACAGGAGCGGCACGGCGATGTTCAGCTGCAGCAAAGGCCGAGCCGCCTGCCACCATGATCGAGCCTTCGACATCAAGTGCGCGAGCCTTGCTTGAGCCCCTGCTTTTCGCAAGGCCACGTGGCCGGCGGCGGCTTCCGGCGGCGGTCCCCGGCTCCCTGGGGCTGGGCATCGAAGCTCGGCGGTTGCCTCGATGCGTCCGCTCATCTAGCATCCGGAGACGCCAGCGGACGCGACCCGGAGCCAGTATCGACCGGCTCCAGCGCGGCGAGCGCGAGCGGCGAAACCCGGTACTCCGGCCCGGTCGGCGTTCTGGACTCCTCTATCCCTCTCGTTGTTGGAAAAATGGCGAACGTCAGAGACTTCATCCTCCACCACTATCGTCACTTCAATGCAGCCGTAGTGATCGACGCGGCCAGGGCGTGGGAAGAGCACCTCGCCAAGGGCGGCAAGATGTTCCTCACCATGGGTGGGGCCATGAGCACCGGCGAGCTTGGCCTCGTTGTCGCCGAGCTGATCCGTCGCGACAAGGTGCACGGTCTGTGCGTCACGGGAGCGAACATCGAAGAGGACGTGTTCAACCTGGTCGCGCACAAGAGCTACCGGCGCGTCCCCAACTACCGCGAGCTCACTCCTCACGACGTGAAGGCGCTGCTCGACAAGCGCCTCAATCGCGTGACCGACACCTGCATCCCCGAAGAGGAGGCGATGCACAAGATCGAGCGGCACATGCTCGAGCTGTGGAAGATCGCCGATGCCAAGGGCGAGCGTCGCATGCCCTACGAGTATTTCTACCAGCTGCTCGAGAGCGATCGGCTCGAAGGTGAGTACGAGATCGACCCCAAGGACTCTTGGCTGCTTGCTGCAGCCAAGAAGAACCTCGCTGTCTTCGTACCAGGTTGGGAGGACTCCACGCTCGGCAACATTCTGACCACTGCCATCTACAACAAGCAATGCTCCGCCAGCGTCATGAAGAGCGGCGTCGAGCAGATGGTGGAACTCATCGACTGGTACAAGAAGATGGACGCCGAGGCGCCGGTCGGGTTCTTCCAGGTTGGAGGCGGAATCTCGGGTGATTTCCCGATCTGCGTCGTGCCGCTGATCGACCAGGACCTGAAGCAGGAGTGCCGCAAGTGGGCGTACTTCTGCCAGATCTCCGAAGCCAAGACGTCCTATGGATCGTACAGCGGCGCGCCGCCGAACGAGAAGATCACCTGGGGCAAGATCGACGTCGACACGCCGCGCTTCGTGATCGAGTCCGATGCGACCATCGTCTTCCCGCTGATCGCAGCGTACCTGCTCGACATCTAGCGTCGTCGGGCCGCGCGGAGCCCGCGGCCCGGCGGGTTCGACCAGGGGCGATACCCGGGTCAGTGCAGCATGCTGGGTTCGCTCAGGGCGAAAGCGGCGATCTCCGCCAGAAATGTCTCACCGTCCTCGGTGACCATCTCGTAGGTGCCGTGCATGGAGCCGAAGGGCGTCTTGAGCGGGCAGCCGGACGTGTACTCGAAGCTCTCTCCGCACCTGAGCACCGGCTGGCGACCCACGACGCCAGGGCCGCGCACTTCCTCGACATCGCCGGTGGCGTTGGTGATCGTCCAGTGCCGGTTCATGAGTTGCACAGTGGTCTTGCCCTCGTTGGTGATGAGCACTGTGTAGAGGAAGAACCACTCCTGACGAGCGGGCTCGGAATGATCCGCGGAATAGCGCGACTGGACATGAACGCGGACATCGCGGGTAAGGGCTTCCGAACTGGACAATGAGTCTCCTGACCTTCCGGTACAGCGATGGTTTCGATCCCAGGAATTCGTGTGCGGCTCGACTGGGAATCTATACGGACAAAAGGTAGGTATGTGTAGGACAAACTGCCGCCGGGGACCGATCCCTCGGTTGCGCGAGCTTCCCGAACGATTACCGGAGATTGCGACTACAGCCGTGGTGGATTCCGACGAGCGTGATCGACAAACGCTCGAGCCAGCAGCCCGCTACGCCACCCCTCGAGCGCTTCTGCTCCTGCCTCGACCCGGCCGCTTTCCTGGATCGACGACCGCACACGCCTGAGGACCCGACCCGGGAACGCCAGTTCCGGTGCAACCGACAGCGCCTCGCACAGCTCGGCGCGCATACTCGAAAGCCACGCGTCGAGGCGGATCTCCTCGAAGCTCGCGTAGGGGGGCGGATCGATCGGGACGAAGTCCGCGGCTTCCGCCTCGGCGGTAGCGCGCATCATGCCGCCCGTGAGCCGATCGCCCTGTGCGTTGGCGAAGCGTCTCGGCACGCCCTTCATGCGCGAGAGCTCCTCGGCACTTTCCGGAAGCCGGCTCGCGATGGCCAGCAGAACCTTGGGCTCGGGTGCGGCGGACTGGTCGCATTCGTCGAGCGCGTCGTACCACTCGATCAGATAGCGGAGCGCTGCCTGGCCGTGCCGATCGAGCTGCCAGGCGTTGCGGAAGCTGGACAGGGTCAGCTTCGGTCGCGACTCCGGCGTGCTCTGGACCGACTCGAGCGAAGCCTCGAACACAGCGTGTTCCCTGCCAAGCTTCTCGAGGCGCTCGCCGAGCATCCGCCTCAGCTCCGGCAGATGTTCGATATACTGCGCCGCGTAGGCGAGCTGCGCGGGCGGAAGCGGACGCCGTTTCCAGTCGTCGGACTGATGGGACTTGCTGGTGCGAAGCCCCAGCAGGCGGAACTGCAGATAGGCGAGCGACACGGAGAACTCCGGCCCCACCAGCGCCCACGCGATCTGCGTGTCGAACAGCCGGGGCATGTCGCGGAGCCGCAGGCACTCGACCAGGAGCTCGACGTCCTGTTGCCCGGCGTGCACGACCCACTCGGTACTGGTGCTGGACAGCACTCCGGCGAGCGGGCCGAGGTCCCGGAGCCTCAGCGCGTCGATCAGGAACAGCTCCTCTCCACGCGAGATCTGCAGCAGGCACAGGAGCTTGCCCTGGCGCGAGGACTCGAACTCGGTGTCGATGTAGAGACGCGGCGCGCCCTCGAGGGATCGCGCGGCGTCTTCGAGGCCGGAGCGCTGGTCGACGAAATGCATGAGGTTCGTCGTGGTAGCAGAAATCCGCTCGCCGATCCTTGACTCCCGGATGGGATCGGGACACGCGGAGAGGCCGTGGCGGCGAGCTACTTCGATGTCGACGGAACGCTGGTGAGCACGAATCTCGTGCACCCCACGCTGTTCTACCTGAAAAACCAGGCCACTCCGATGCAGACCCTCGGTCGGCTCGGGCGCAGTCTGATGCGCGCGCCGTCGATAGCGTTTGCCGAGCTTTACGATCGGCGGACCTTCAACGAGCTGCTCTACTCGACCTACGCCGGGATGAGCGAGGACCGTCTCCTGGTGCTGGCGGACGAGGTCTTCGACACGGTCATCAAGCCTGCTATCTATCCCGAGGCGAAGAACCTGGTGCAGCGCAACCTGGACCGCGGGGCGGACGTAGTGCTTGTCTCGGGCGCGCTGGACTTCATCGTGCAGCGCCTCGCGGATCACCTGGGCGCGACCAGCGTTATCGCCAACCGGCTCGAGTTGAAGGAGCGCGTGGCGACGGGCAAGCTGCAGCGGCCGGTCGTTGCGGGCCCCGAAAAGGCCCGCCTGATCCGCGAGCACGCCCGCGCGCACGGTCACGATCTGGACGAGTGCTTCGCGTTCAGCGACAGCTATTCGGATGTTCCGATGCTGAGCGTGGTGGGCCACCCTGCGGTGGTGAATCCCGACCGCCGCCTGGCCCTGCTCGCGCGGGCGTACAGCTGGCCGCTGTTCGAGCTCCGCGCGTAGGTCGTTCGTCTCCCGCCGACCCGCCGGCTTGACGCCGCGGGCGTGCCCTGCGACCGATGCTGGCGATGAACCATCCCTGCCTGGTTACTCTCGAGCGTGACAGCGCGCCGCGGGTGCTGTTTTCCGGCGATCGCCTGGTCGAGGTCGATCTGCCGGCGGGCACGCGCTGCATCTACCCGAAGCCGCCCATCGAGCCGCTGAAGGATGTGGACGCGGCGATCCGCTACGCGCTGAACCATCCGCTCGACTCCGAGCCGCTGTACGCCAAGCTCAAGCCGGGCATGAAGGTCACGATCGCGATCGATGACATCTCGCTGCCGCTGCCGCCGATGCGCCGCCCCGACGCCCGGGAGCGCGTCCTCGAGATCGTGCTCGCGATGCTGGCCGATCACGGGGTCGACGACATCGAGATCATTATCGCCACCGGGATCCATCGCCGGATGAAGCCGCAAGAGGTCCGGCACATGGTCGGCGATCGCGTCTTCAACGAGTACTGGCCCGACCGTCTCTACAACCACGACGCCGAGGACAAGGACGGCATGGTGGAGCTCGGTCGCACCGAGCTGGACGAGCCGGTCGATCTCAACCGCCGCGCCGCCGAGAGCGACCTCGTCATCTACGCGAACATCACCTTCGTGCCGATGAATGGCGGGCACAAATCCGTCGCGGTGGGGCTCGCGAGCTACAGGAGCCTCCGGCCGCACCACAACCCGGAAGCCATCCGGCAAAGCAACAGCTACATGGATCCAGCAGGGTCCGAGCTCTCGACGCGCATCGCTCGCATGGGCCGCGTGGTGAACGACAAGCTAGACGTGTTCACAATCGAAACGACGGTGAACAACCGCATGTTCGACCGCGCGCTCGACTTCCTGTCGAAGAACGAGGACGACCTCAACGCGCGCGAGCGCGCGTTGCTCAAGGGTCTGGTGATTTCCACCGGAAAGCTGCCGCAGCCTGCGCGCCAGGCCATCTTCGATCGCTTCCCGGCTCCTTACGGGGTGACCGGCGTGTGGGCGGGCGAGACGAGCGCCGTGCACGAGATGGCCATCGCCAAGGCCTTCGACCAGTACTGCGTTCCGATCGAGGGCCAGGCGGACGTGCTCGTCACCGGTATCCCCTACATCAGCCCGTACAACGTGCACGCCTACCTCAATCCGCTGCTCGTGAGCGTGCTGGCGCAGGGCTACCTTTTCAACATGTACAGGAACGCGCCGCTCGTGAAGAAGGGCGGGACGCTCATCATCACGCACCCGGTGAGCGACAAGTTCGATCACGAGCAGCACGCGCCCTACATCGACTTCGTGCACCGCCTGCTGCCCGAAACCCGCGATGCGATGGAGCTCCATCACCGCTTCGAGGAGAAGTTCGCGAACAACCCGGCCTTCATCCAGATGTTCCGGAACGGCCACGCCTACCACCCCGCCTACCCGTTCTTCATGTGGTACTGGGGCGAAAATGGGCGGCAGCATCTGGGCCGCGTCATCGTCGTCGGGGCCGACAACGAGTACATGCCGAAGCTGCTCGGCTGGGAAACGGCTCCCAGCATGGACGAGGCGCTCTATCGCGCAAAGAACGGCGAGGCGAAGAGCCTGGACGTTACGCTTCTGCACGTTCCGCCCATTGTGATGGGCGAAGTCACCGCGTAGGCTCGTACGCGGTATGCGCGCTGGCGCACGTACGTTCAGGATTCACAGAACGTCCGGCGCGCCGGACCTTGACTCCGACCTCCAGCTGGAGAACGCACAGGGTCCGGTGCGAGCCCCGGGTGGTGGAGCACCGCGTCGTAGACGATGGACAAAAGGCTGAATGGAGCGTCCCGGGAGGTCGCGGCGCGGCTCGATGTGGCGGCGCAGCTTTCGGGGCGGAAGCTGGTCGTAGTCGGCGGGACCGGCTTCCTGGGCAAGGTGTGGTGGTCGTTTCTGCTGTCGCGCTATCCCGGCGTCGCGCGGCTGTACCTCGTGGTCCGACCGAAGCGCGGGCAGACTGCCGAGGAACGTTTCTGGAACGAGATCGTGGCGAACGATGTGCTGCGCCCGCTCCGCGAGGAACACGGCGACCAGTTCGAGTCGTTCCTGCGCGAGAAGGTCATGCCGATCGCCGGCGATGTCGTGCAGCCCCTCTGCGGGCTCGAGCCGGCGCTTCGCGATGAGCTGAGAGGCGAGGTGGCCGCAGTCGTCAACGCCGCGGGCATTGTCGACTTCGACCCTCCGCTCGACGAGGCGCTGGAGGTCAATGCCTTCGGCGTGCAGAACCTGGTCGCCCTCGCGAAGGATCTCGGCGGCGTACCCCTCATGCACACCAGCACGTGCTTCGTGGCCGGCAGCCGCACGGGCTTCATCGAGGAGCGTGACCCGCGCGAGCATCCCTTCCCGCGGGCGGACGAGCTCGCGACGGTGCATTGGGATCCGGACCGCGAGATCGCGGAGTGTCTGGACGTCGTGGAGCAGGCGCGACACCGCGGCAATGACGCTTTCCGGCAGAGCCGATTTCTCGACGAGGCGAAGAAGAACCTGCTCGAGCGCGGCGAGCCGGGGAGGGGCGCCACGCTGGACGCCGAGATCGAGCGCGTGAAGCGCAAGTTCATCGAGGCGCAGCTGGCCGAGATGGGCATGGAGCGCGCGAAATTCTGGGGCTTCCCGAACACGTACACCTACACCAAGGCCATCGGCGAGCAGATCGTCGCCTCCTCGGGCCTCCGCTTCACGATCGTACGGCCGGCCATCGTCGAGTCGACGCTTGTCTTTCCTTTCCCGGGCTGGAACGAGGGCATCAACACCAGTGCGCCTCTCATCTACATCTTGCGCGAGGGCGGGTTGCAGATCCCTGGAGGCGACAACTTCCTCGACTTCATTCCTTGCGACATGGTGGCCGGCGGCATGACGCTGTCGCTGGCCGAGCTGCTCGAAGGCACCGCGCCGCCCGTCTACCAGTATGGTTCGAGCGACTCGAATCCGTGCACCATGCGGCGCTTCTTCGAGCTGACGGGTCTGTACAAGCGTCGCTACTGGCAGCGGACGGGCCGGGGAGGGCCGGCACTCGGATTCATCCAGGCGCACTTCGAAGGCTCGCTGCTCGACAAAGAGCAGTTCACCCGTATCGGGCCGAAGGCGATCGCGCGTGGGGTGAAGGGCGTTTCTGAAACGATGCGCAAAGCAGCGGTAGGCCCGGCCGCGGCGCTGCTCCAGCCGACGGCAAAGGCGCTCTCGGGCTTTGCCGAGCAGCAGCGTCGCGTGGGCGACGTGCTCGGTGTGTTCGTCCCGTTTACCGCCGAGTACAAGTACATCTTCCGCTGCGACAACATGCGCGCGGCCCGGGCGCGCCTGGGCGAGGAAGACGTGCAGCGCATCAACTGGGATCCCGAGCACATCGACTGGCGGTACTGGTTCCTCGAGGTGCACTGCGTAGGGCTCGAGAAGTGGGTGTTCCCGCTGCTGGAGGAGCGGCTCAAGCGCCCTCGCCGCGCTCCCCGGCGGCACGAGACGCTGCCACGGATGCTCGACGAGATGGCCGAGCGTTACGATCTCGGCGTCGCGCTGCAGCGCACCTAACCCGAAGGACTGAGCCGCATCAGTTTCTCCGAGTGGCGGCAGCGCGCGCTTTCGTGTGCGGCTCGGCTCGCGGAGCTCGGAATCGATCGCGGCGACCGCGTGCTGCTCGCCGGCGCCAACCATCCGGCGTGGCCGATCACCTTCTTCGGCATCCAGTTCGCTGGCGCGACGGCCGTTCCGCTCGATGCGAACATCGATGCGGACATCGCGGAGAACCTCGCGCGCGCCTCGGGGGCGAAGGTATTCGTCGCGGACGACCACGTGCGCGAACGCGTACGCCCGCTGCTTGGCGACTCGATAGCGTGGCTTGACATGATCGAAGGCGCGGCGCCTGGCGATGCCGCCGAACCCGCTGCTGTCGAGCCCGAGGACACGGCCGCGCTCATCTACACCAGCGGCACTACCGGCACGCCCAAGGGCGTGATGCTGTCGCACGACAACCTGACCGCGCTAGTTGCGTCGCTGGCACCGCTGTTCCCGCTCAGCCGCGGTGACCGCGTGCTGAGCGTGCTCCCGCTCCACCACACCTTCGAGCTAACCTGCGGCATGCTCCTGCCGCTGTCGCGCGGCTCACGCATTGTCTACCTGGACGAGCTGACGGCCGAGCGGCTGGAGGTGGGGCTGAAGAGCGGCCGGATCACCGCCATGGTGGGGGTGCCGGCGCTCTGGGAGATGCTCGAGCGCCGCATCCTTTCCCGGGTTGCCGAGCGCGGCGCGCTGGCTTCACGGGTGTTCGGCTTCGCCGTGGATCTGAACCGCACGCTCGGCAGGAATCTCGGTATGGACACGGGCCGGCTTCTGTTCGGCCCGGTGCACGAGGCGCTGGGAGGTCACCTCCGGTACCTCGTGAGCGGCGGCGCGGCGCTGCCCGAGCGCACGCACCAACTCTTCTCCGGAATGGGCCTGCATCTGGCCGAGGGTTACGGCCTGACGGAAGCGTCCCCGGTGCTCACCGTCGCCGAAGCCGGTCCGCGCTCCAGGCCCGGTCATGTCGGCAAGCCGATCCCCGGTGTGGAGATCCGCATCCACGAACCGAACGCAGAAAGCGTCGGCGAGGTGCTTGCCCGCGGGCCGAACGTGATGCTCGGGTACGCCGACGATCCCCGGAGCACGGGCCGCACCATCGACGAGGACGGCTGGCTACACACGGGCGACCTGGGCCGGCTCGACAAGCGGGGGCAGCTCGTGATCGTCGGACGCGCGAAGGACACCATCGTCGGCTCCAGCGGCGAGAACGTCTATCCCGACGACGTGGAAGCGCGTCTGGGCAAGGTCGAGCACGTTGCCGAGCTGGTTATCGTCGGAACCAGCGATCCACGCGGTGGCGAGCGCGTGGCCTGCGTCGCGGTGCCGGAAGAGGCCGCGCCGCTCTCCCGCGCGGAACGGCACGTGCGCGCGCGCCAGGCACTGGACAAGGCGCTTTCGGCGCTGCCTGCCTCCAGCCGGCCCGCGGTGGTCACTCTGCTCGACACGCCGCTTCCCCGCACTGCCACGCGCAAGGTGAAACGCCCGGAAGTCCGTCGCCTGATCGAGCGAGTGGCGCCGCTCAGCGAGAGGCCGCCCCGGCTCGACCCGGCTGAGGCCGAGGGGCTCGACGGTGCGGCGCGCGCGGTGCGGGCGGCGGTGGCCGCGATCACGCGTCGGGCACCTGATTCGCTGTCGCCGGAGACAAGCCTCAGAGGCGATCTCGGGTTCGATTCGCTCATGCTCCTGGAGTTGCTGGTGGCGCTGGAGGCACAGGCGGGCAGCCCGCTGGATGCCGAGCGATTGAACGACTGCGTGAGCGTCGGCGACGCGGAATCCCTGCTGAGAGAGCAGGGCGGCTCGCGGCAGCGGTCCGGAAGCACGACGATCGAGCGCGAGCAGGACAAGCCGATGGAGCTGCCGCCGGCGATGCGCGAAGCGGCGATGCATTGGCTGGGCCGCGCCCAGATGGGTTTCTACGACAGCGTACTGGAGACGAAGGTCAGCGGTCGGGCGTTCATCCCGCACAACAGGAACACGCTGATCGCTGCCAACCACGCGAGCCACCTCGACATGGGGCTCGTGAAGTACGCTCTCGGCAGCTACGGCACGAGCATCGTGTCGCTCGCAGCGCAGGACTATTTCTTCGAGGGTGGTCGCTGGCGTCGGGCGTATTTCGAGAACCTGACGAATCTCGTGCCCATGTCCCGCGCGGGCTCGCTCCGGCAGAGCCTCCGGCAGGCCGGCGACCTGCTGGAGCAGGGCAACACGGTGCTGATCTTCCCCGAGGGCACGCGCAGCCCCGACGGCGAAGTGCACGAGTTCAAGCCGGCCGTGGGCCATCTCGCTCTCGCCCACGGCGTGGACATCCTTCCGCTCTACCTGGGCGGTACGCACGCGGCGCTTCCCAAGGGAGCGACGCTGCTCAGGCGCCGCAATGTGACGGCGCGCATCGGCCCACCGCTCGAGTCCGGGCACCTGCGCCGGCTCACGGCCGGCATGACGAACAGCGAGGCTTCGCGGGCCGTCGCCCGCCTGGCCCGCCGCGCAGTGCTGGCGTTGTCGCGCGGCGAGGTGCTCGACATCAGCCAGCTGGAGAGGATCGACGGCGGGCCGGCTCCGGAAGAGGAGTCGCTCGCCGATGTCTTTCGCGAGCTGGAGAACCGTTTCGTCGCCGGCAGCGTCGACGCTCCGGTGAGCTTCTACTTCTCGTTGGGCGGTGGCGAGCGTTGGACGGTGAAGATCTCGCGCGAGCACTGCGAAGTAAAACCCGGCAAGGTCGAGTCCGCCGACTGCGTGCTCAAGACCACGCCCACCATGTTCACGCGTATCGTGCGCGAGGCCTACACACCATCGCCAGCGGAGTTCATGTCGGGGACCGTCAAGAGCAACAACGTCGGCCTGCTGCTCACCTTCCAGAAGGCCTTCCAGCTCTCGGAGGCCGGCTGATGGCACGCTACTGGGTCGGCGTCGCGACCGTGTTTCTCGGTTCGCATCTGGTGCGCGTGCTGCGCGAGCGCGGGCACGAGGTCGTGGGCGCGTCGCTTGGCGGTGGGCGCGTCGCGGATGTCGATGTCGAGCAGGTCGACGTGCTCGACGCCGCCGGCGTTGAACGGAGCGCGCGGGGCGCCGACGGCGCGTTTCTCGCAACGGGTCGCGTGTCCCGCGACCGCGACGCCCAGGAGGCGCTGCACCGGCTGCACGTCGTGGGCACGCGCACGGCGCTTTCGGGGCTCGAGGCCGCGGGGGTGCGGCGCGCCGTCGTGGCAAGCACCAGCGGCACGATTGCGGTGGGAACCGACCCCGACCGCGTGCTGGACGAGTCCGCCGCTGCGCCGATGGAGATCATCGCGTCGTGGCCGTACTACCGTACGAAGTACTACGCCGAGCGCGAGGCGCTCGAGGCGAACAGTCCGCCCGCGTTCGAGGTGGTGATCGTCAACCCGAGCCTGCTGCTAGGCCCCGGTGATCTGCGGGAGTCGTCCACGGGGGACGTCCGGCGCTTTCTCGATCGCAGCATACCAGCGATCCCAGCGGGAGGCATCGCGTTCGTCGACGTACGCGATGCCGCTCTCGGTATGCTGGCCGCCTTCGAGCGGGGGGAGCCCGGCGAGCGCTACATCCTCAACGCGAAGAACATGACGCTCGCGGCGTTCTTCCAGCGCCTCGAACGCCTCACCGGCGTCCGGGGACCGCGCCTGCGTATGCCGGCGTCGCGATCGCTCGCGCTGGGAGCGAACCGATTGTTTTCCCGCGCCGTCCGCGCCATTGGCGGCACGCCGCCGGTGGACGAGGTCAGCGTCGAGCTGGGCCAGTACTTCTGGTATTGCACGAGCGAGAAGGCCGAACGCGAGCTCGGCTGGAGCGCGCGCGATCCCGGCGAGACGCTGCGCGATACCGTGGACGATCTCGTGGCCCGGGGGGTCGCGCACCCAGGCGGTGCGCGTCTCGGGGAAGAGCGCGAGAAGGTGCTGACCTGACCCCGCCTGGCGCGGCCCAGCGCGCCTATTGGATCGTGCCGCCGCAGTCGACGAACGACGCGATGGTCGTGTCGATGCGGAAGTGCGACTCGGTGGTGTGGCGCTCGGCGGAGAACACCTCCAGCGAGTAGGTGCCGCCCTTGGTCAGGCCCAGCGCGCCGGCCTGCGCGTCTAGATCCACCGAGTCGGTTTCGGCGCCGTGCACGCCGCCCAGATCGATGGCGAGCTTGCCGTTGATGAACGTCCACAGGTCATCGTCGCCGGTGAACGTGAACACCTCGCCGCCGTTGTAGACGAACTTCGTGTGGATCTCGAACGTGAAATGGAAGTTGTGGTTGTTGCCCTCGTTGCCCCAGCCCTGGTTGTCGATGGGGAAGAACGCGGGGTTGTCGTAGGTGTAGACGTTGCCGCCGGCTTGGGTCAGGTTGATCGTGTACGGGATCTTCTTATTGACGTTCGGCACGTCGTGGTACCACTGGTCGAACGTCGTCTGGCTGTGCACCGTGGTGGTCGGCTGGGAGCCGTGCGCGTACGCCGGCTTGTGGTCGTTGGCGAGAAGGTTCTCCACGATGCCCTTGTCGTCGGAGATCGTGTACTCGAAGTCCGGGTGGCTCTGCTGGAAGTCGCGGAGGGTGCCGGTGAGCGAGCTGCCGCAGTAGCCGTTGCCGCCGGCGCCGCCCGAACCGTTGTTGCCGGCGGTGCCGTTGCCGCCGGTGCCGCTGCCATTGCCGCCCAGATTGACGTTCCCGCCATTTCCGCCGCTGCCGTTGCCGGCGCCCGAGCCGCCGCTACCGCCGCTGGTGTTCGAGGCCGTGCCCCCGGCGCTACCACCGCAGGAGACGCCCGTGAGCGCCGCGAGAGAAAGGATTGCGGCGACGGCAAACGGACGGGAAGAAATCATGGCAAGACCTCCGGACGGGACTTTCACACCCCGTTTTTCAAGGCTATCAGCGCGGTGCTCCGCCTTCAACTCGGCCGCCGGCAAGGGCCTCTGCCGCGGGGTGAGCGGGCTCACACGTTGGGGTGCGTTGTTGGCTGCGGCGCTGGTCCTGTCCGGATGTTCGCGGCAGCCTGCGGCAGCGCCGGGGAGCGAGGCATCGGCCGAGCAGTGGCTCGTTGATCGGTCCGCCGACGCGCTCGTGGCGATGCACGACGCCGGACGCTGTCCCGCGCCCGGCTACTTCCTGGCGCACGCGAAAGAAGCGAGGGTCTTTCCGCGCGTCACCAAAGCCCGGCTCATCCTGGGAGGTCCGGGCGGCAACGGCGTGCTCGTGGCACGCCAGCCCGACGGCAGCTGGAGCGCGCCGGCCTTCTACTCGCTCGGTGGCGGCAGCGCCGGAGCGCAGATCGGCTTCCAGCAGGCCGAGGTGGTGCTCTGCTTCATGAGTGAGTTGGCGTTGAGGTCGGCGATCGACCGGGGACTCACGCTTGGCACCGACGCCAGTGTGGCGGCCAGCACGATCGGCAGCAGCGGCGGCGGCGATGACGAACGTCCTCTCGAACACGCGCTCTCCGCGGGCGATCGGCAGCGGCGCTGCTAGCGCGGCTTGCGCCGGATCACGCCCGGCGGGTCCGGGCGCCGTTCCTTCTCGGCAGGCTTCGGAGCAGCGGGCTTCGGCGCGTCCTCGGGAGCGAGCCGTGGCTCTGGCGCCGGGTTCTGGGGTGCCGCTGCTTCGGGGACGGTGGCGCGCGCGGGCGCGGGCGGCGGCGCGGGTGGGTTGGCGCGCTTCGGCGGTTCGGGCGGCGGCTCGGGCAGGCCGAGCTTCCTGCGCAGCACGTCCCCGAGGCTGCCGAGGCTGCCGCTTCCACCGCTCGAGAAATCGCGGAAATTCCGCCGCTCCTCGACGCTTGCCACGCCGCGGGCGCTGAAGCGCAACTTGCCGTTGTCCGGGTCGCGGCTGAGCAGCACGACCTGGACCTGGGTGCCGACGGGCAGCGCCTTCCTGTGGTCACTGCCGTGCGGCAGGCCGAGCTCGCGGGTGTGTACCAGGCCTTCGCCGATCTTCGTGTCCACGAACACGCCGAAGTTCGCGAGCCGCGTCACCGTCGCTTCCAGTACCTCGTCCTTGGCCGGCAGCTCGTGCTCGGCCGGTTGGGCCAGCGCTTTCATCGACAGACGCACGCGCGTTCCGCCCTTGTGGTTCTCCTCGACGGCGAGCACGCGCACCCTGACCGTTTCGCCCTCGCGCACGATGTCCTCGACGCGCTCCACGCGGTGCGGCGAAAGCTCCGAGATGTGGACAAAGCCCTCCACGCCCCCGAGATCGATGACGGCGCCGTGCTTCTGCGTCGAGTGCACTACGCCTTCGAGGTCGCTGCCGGGCGTCAGGACGCCGCTCATCTCCTCGAGCTTCTGGCGGCGCTCATCCTCGAGCAGCGCGCGCCGGGACAGCACGATCGAGCGCCCGCCGTCGCGCACCTCCAGCACCTTGAACTCGAGCGTCTGCCCCTCGTAGCTCGTCAGGTCGGCGACGTAGCCGAGCTCGACCTGCGAAGCCGGGCAGAACGCGCGGAGTGACCCCAGCTCGATCTCCAGCCCGGCCTTGACCGCCTTCGACACGCGGCCCTCCACGGGCGTGCCGCTCTCGAGGGCCATAGCAAGCTCGGCGCCGGCGAGCGCGCCGCCGTGTCCCATCGACGTTGCGAGCACCGGTGCGTCCGGCGATGGATCGACAACGGTGGCCCGCACGCGGTCGCCCACGGCAAGCCGCAGGTTGCCCTCCCGGTCCTCGAAGCCATTGCGATCCATCCGTGCGTCCGCGGGCGTGCCGATATCCACGAATACGCTGTCGGGGCCGATCTGGATCACGCTCCCTTCCACGACGTCGCCGGCTGACAAGCGCTTGCGCGCGCGACTGGCGTCGCTCTTGAGCGAGGCCTCCATCAACGAGGCGAAGTCGTCCTTGGGCATGGGGCGGGAGCATGCCACCGAGAGGCGCTCACACAAGCGAATTGCGCGCCAGAAGCGGCCTGGGTCTCCGGGGAACGGGCTGGGCGCCCCCCCGGAAAAGCCCGCTCGAACGACGCGGACAGCCTGCCTAGCCGCCGGGTCGCTCGCGGCGGCGTTGTTCGGTACGGATGGCGTGCATCACGGTAATGGCGGTCATGTGGACGATGGAGTCGACCTTGGCGCTCTGCTGGAGCACGTTCACCGACTTCTCCATGCCGAGCACGATAGGTCCGATCACCTCTGCGCCGCCGGCCGCCGCGAGCAGCTTGTAGGCCGCGTTGCCTGCGTCGAGATTGGGAAAGATCAGCACATTGGCCGGGCCCTTCAGCGTGGTGAAGGGGTAGGGGGCGCGCGCTTCCTCGTCGAGCGCGACGTTTGCCTGCATCTCGCCGTCGATCGCCAGATCCGGGCGGCGCTCCTTCACCAGCGCCGTGGCGCGCGACACCTTGAGCGACTGGGGATGCGGAGCGTCGCCGAAGTTGGAGAAGGAGAGCATCGCGATGCGGGGCTCGATGCCCAACTCGCTGACAATGTCGGCGGCGAGGATGGCCGTCTCGGCGAGCGTCTCGGCGTCGGGGTCGATGTTGAGAGTGGTGTCCGCCAGGAACTTCACGTCACGCTTGGTTACGACCATGTACATGCCCGCGGCGTGTTTGACGCCGCTGCGCACGCCGATGATCTGCAGTGCCGGGCGGATCGTGGCCGGGTAGTCCTGCTGCCCGCCGGCGACCAGCCCGTCGGCGTCGCCCTGGTCGAGCATCATCAGGCCGAAGGCTGTTCGCGTCCGTCGGAGCGTCTTGATCGCGTCGTGGCGCTTGATGCCCTTGCGTTGACGCTTCGCGAAGTAGGCATCCACGTAGCGTTCGAAGCGGTCGTCGTTGCGGGGGTCGACCAGCGTGACACCCGCGAGGTCCAGCCCGATCTCCGTGGCGCGCTTTTCGATCCGGTCGGGTGGACCTAGCAGAATGGGCTCTGCGATACCCGCTTCCACCACGCGCTGCGTGGCGCGCAGCACGTTGTCCGCCTCGCTCTCCGGGAAGACGATGCGGCGCGGGTTCGCCTTGGCCGTCTCGGTGATGTTCCAGAGCACGCGCCGCGTAGGCGAGATGGTGCGGTAGAGCCGCCGGCTGTAGCCGGCAACGTCGCACTCCTCGCGGGCGACGCCGCTCTCGAGCGCCGCCCGCGCCACCGCGGGGGCCACCCAATACAGGACGCGTGAATCGAACGGCTTGGGGACGATGTAGTTCTTCCCGAAGCGCAGGCTCTGCCGGCCGTAGGCGCGCAGCACGTCGTCGGGCACGTCCTCGCGGGCCAGGGACGCCAGAGCGCCCACCGCGGCGACCTTCATTTCCTCGTTGATGGTCGTGGCGCGCACGTCGAGCGCTCCGCGGAATATGTACGGAAACCCGAGAACGTTGTTGACCTGGTTTGGGAAGTCACTGCGCCCGCTGGCCACGATAGCGTCGGGACGCGCCTTCTGCGCTTCGTCGTACGGGATTTCGGGATCCGGATTGGCCAGCGCGAACACGATGGGCCGCTCGGCCATCGTCCGCAGCATCGCAGGCGTTACGATTCCCCCCGCCGACAGGCCGATCATCACGTCCGCGTTTTCAAGCGCATCGGCCAGCGTGCGGCGCCGGTCGCTGTCCGGGCGCGCGAACGCGCCACGGAACTCGTCGATGTCGCCGCGACCCTCGTGTAGAACGCCGTCGACATCGACCATCGTGATGTTCTCGCGCCGGACGCCGATCCGCACCCACATCTGCATGCACGCCGTCGCGGCGGCTCCCGCGCCGATGCAGGTCACCAAGAGCGAGTCGAGTGGCTTTTGCTGGACCTCCGCCGCATTCTTCAGCGCCGCGGCAGAGATGATGGCGGTGCCGTGCTGATCGTCGTGGAAGACGGGGATCTTCATCTGCTGGCGCAGCGCGCGCTCGATCACGAAGCAGTCCGGCGCCTTGATGTCCTCGAGGTTGACGCCTCCGAACGTCGGCTCGAGAGCGCGGACGACATCGACGAAGCGCGCGGGATCGGTTGCATCGACCTCGATGTCGAACACGTCGATATCGGCGAAGCGCTTGAATAGGACGGCCTTGCCTTCCATCATGGGTTTTGCGGCGTGCGGTCCGATGTCGCCGAGCCCGAGCACGGCCGTGCCGTTGGTGACCACCGCGACCAGGTTGCGGCGGGCGGTGTACAGGTCGACGGCATCGGCGTCGCGCTTGATCTCGAGGCAGGGTTCGGCCACGCCGGGCGTATAGGCGAGCGAGAGATCGAGCTGCGAGGCGACCGGCTTGGTGGCAACGACCTCGATCTTTCCCGGGCGGCCGTTCCGGTGGTAGGCGAGGGCGTCGTCGCGTCGGCTCATTTTCCCTGCACCCTACCACGACCGCACTGGAGGGGGTGCGTCCCGGCTTCTTCCGGACGATTGCGGGCGCGTCGGGATGGACCCATGTTGTCCTGGAAGGTGATGAAGCGTTCGACTCCCGTGAGAGCGGCTCTAGCCGCCTTGGCTCTGTTCCTCATGCCGGCCCTGGTGAGCCCTGCGGCTGCGGAGGATGCGAGCGCGAAGCAGCCCGACACTCCGGCCTGCATACAGTGGCGTACCGAGGTGCGCTACGCGAACTACGGCTACGACCACTGGGTCATCATCCACAACGGTTGCGAGCGCAGAGCCGCCTGTGTGGTCTCCACGGACGTGAGTCCCCAGCCGATCCACGTCGGCGTTCCGGCGGGCAGGACGAAGCAGGTTCTGACCTTCCGGGGCTCACCGGCCCGCGAGTTCAGCGCCCATGTGGTCTGCCGGCTCCACGGCTGAGCAGCGGGATCGCTCACCGCGGCCGGCCGGTGTGGCGACAGCGGCGCTGCCGTACTAGCGTCCCGGCAGCGTTTTCCCGCTCATGACCGCCCGCCCGATGTCCGCTCGAACCAGCCAAGCCGAGCTCGACGTGGAGCTCGAGCGCGCCGATCTGCGCGCGCTCCGCGCCAGCTACGACGACCTGAACGGTGCACTCTTCAAGCGCGCGCTCCGCCGCCCCGTGCTCGAGATCATCGATGCCTCGAGCCGGCTGGGTCGGTGGGTGCACGAGCAACGCTCGCTCGAGCTGTCGCGCTCGCTGCTCACGCAGCACGGCTGGGGTGTTGTCGTCGAGGTGCTCAAACACGAGATGGCCCATCAATACGTGGACGAGGTCCTGGGTCGCTCGGGCGAGACGGCTCACGGTCCCGCGTTCCGTCGCGTGTGCAAGGACCGAGCTATCGACTATCGCGCCAGCGGCGTACCCGTGGCCGAGGACCCCACGGCACCCGAGGTCCGCGTGCTCGACCGGGTCACGAAGCTTCTCGCGCTCGCGGAGAGCTCCAACGTCCACGAAGCCCAGTCCGCGATGAACGCCGCCCAGCGGCTGATGCTCAAGTACAACGTCGAGGCGGTACGGGAGGGAGTTCCGCGTGGTTATGGCTTCCGGCACCTGGGCCGACCCACCGGCCGTGTCAGCGAGTCGGAGCGCATTCTTGCGGTGATTGTGGGTGACTACTTCTTCGTCGAAGCTATCTGGGTGCCGGTGTGGCGCCCGATGGAAGGCAAGCGCGGAAGTGTGCTGGAAGTGTGCGGGGCGACCGAGAATCTCGAGATGGCGGAGTATGTCCACTCGTTTCTGACCCACGCCGCGGAGAGGCTCTGGCGTGAGCACAAGAAGAAGAACGGTATCCGCAGGAACGCCAACCGCCGCACTTTTGTCGCCGGCGTGATGGCGGGCTTCCGCGACAAGCTCGAGAAGCAGAAGCTCGAGCATTCCGAGCACGGCCTGGTGTGGGTGGGCGACGCCGAGCTTGGCACCTATTTCAAGAAGCGTCACCCCCATGTGCGGTGGACGCATCACTACGGCAGTCGGCGCACCGAAGCCTATGCGCACGGTCGCGAAGCCGGCCGGCGGATCGTGTTGCACCGCGGTGTGCAGCAGGGTTCATCGGGCCAGTCGTGCCTTTTGCCGCCCGCATCCCGTGGACAGACCCGTGAGTGATTCGCTCCCCGACGCTCCCGACTCCGCGGAGCAGAAAGCCGGTTCCGGCGAGCGCAAGGACGACGCCCCGCGTTCCGAGGAGGTCGTGCGCGGTGGCGCGGCGGCAGAAGGTAGGCCGGCCGGCGCCGAGGACCGCGCCGAGGCGCTGGTCGGTACGGTGCTCGCCGGTCGCTACCGCATCGACCAGCTGATCGGTACCGGTGGCATGGGCGCGGTGTATCGCGCCGAGCACGTCCACATGCGCAAGGCCGTCGCCATCAAGGTCCTGCACAAGGAGATGACGTTCCTGCCGGAGGTCGTCGCCCGCTTCGAACGCGAGGCAGTCGCGGCAGCGCGCATCGAGCACCCGCACGTGGCGGCCGCTACCGACTTCGGGCGTCTCGACGACGGGTCGTTCTACCTGGTGCTCGAGTACGTCGAGGGGCGCCGCCTGCGCGATCTGGTCAAGCGCGAAGCGCCGCTCGATCCGAGCCGCGCGATGCACATCGCGCGGCAGATCGCCGAGGCGCTGGGCGCGGCGCACGGCGCCGGCATCGTGCACCGCGATCTGAAGCCCGAGAACGTGATGCTGGTGTTTCGTGAGGGCGACCAGGACTTCGTCAAGGTGCTCGACTTCGGCATCGCCAAGGTCAATCTGGAGGATACGCAGAACCAACCGCAGCTGACGCAGGTTGGCAGCGTGTTCGGCACGCCCGAGTACATGTCTCCCGAGCAGGCCGCCGGGCAGACGGTCGACGCGAGGGCGGACCTCTACACGCTCGGCATTCTCCTCTACGAGATGCTCAGCGGCGCCACACCGTTCGCTGCCGATGACCTGCTCGTCGTGCTGACGCGGCAGATGACCGAGGCGCCGCCGCCGCTGTCACAGGAGATTCCCGGCGGCGTGCGTCAGGTGGTGAGCGAGTTGCTGGTCAAGGATCCGCTGCAGCGCACCCCCAACGCGGCGGAGCTCATCCAGCGCATCGACGCTCTCGGCGAGCCCGTACCCGAGCGCGGTCCGCCGAGCTTCGCCTCGTCGCCGTTCGCGGAGCCGGCGCCCTCGTCTCCCGGTGTGTCGTCGACTGTGGACGACGAGTCGGGTAGCGGTTCCACCGTCGCGGTGACGGCGCCCGACGTGCGCCCGCCGATGCCTTCGTCCGCGGCCAGCCCGGCGCTGCCCGAGGCAGCAGAGAGCCCCGCGCAGCCGGCTGCCAGCCCCGCGCCGCCCGGAGCCGCGCCCAGTCCGCCGGCTCCACCCGTCGTCGCGAAAGGTGCGCTCGGCAACCTCTCGCATCGTGCGCGCGAGACGGTGCACATCGGCGGGCAGCCCATTCCGCTGTGGCTGCTGCTGTCGGTCATCGGCAGCGTCAGCTTGCTCGTCGGCATCATCGTCGTGATGGTGGTCGCGCTGGCTAGCGGCACGCATCCAGGGGCAACGTCTGCCAGTGCGAGCGCCGTGGCCGCGGCTCCGCCGGAGCTGGCGGGCCTGGTCAAGCGCGCCGAAGCCGGCGATCGCAAGGCGATCTACCAGCTCAGGCAGCGTCCCGAGAAAGGGCGCAGCGCCGCCGAGTGGCGGGCGCTGGCCCGCGGTTTTGCGAAGATCAAGTTCAACAAGCCGAGCATGGACGCCTACGGCTACGCGCTTGCCGCGGATCCCGCGCTAGCGAAAGAAGCGGAGACCGCTCGCGACGTGCGCCTGGCGGCCGCCAAGTCCGACGCCATGAACGAGGCGCTCGACATCGCGGCGCATCAGCTGGGTGCGGTCGGTGTGGACATCCTCTACGACGTGGTGAACTCGACAAAGGCCCCGCCCGTCGCGGTGGCGCAGGCGAAGAAGCTGCTCGACAACTCCGCGGTCGTCTCGCACGCCTCGCCCGCATTGAAGACGGCGCTCGACCTCAAGGCCGCTCGGGGCTGCGGCGGCTACAAGAAGCTGCTGCCGGCCGCGGCCGAGCACGCGGACGCGCGCTCGTACCACATGCTGCTGCGGCTCACGGTAACCCGAGGCTGCGGCTTCCTCGGCCTCGGCGACTGCTGGTCGTGCCTACGCGGCAGCGGCAACCTGTCCACGGCGCTCAAGCGCGCGAAGAGCCACCCGGCTCCGACGTTCCAGTGAGGCGCCGCGGCGCCTAGTATCGCGGCACCTCGGGATCGACGTCGCGCGACCAGGCTTCCATGCCGCCTTCGACATTGAAGACGTTCTTGAAGCCCTGCGCGAGGAACTGCTCGGCGGCGGTCTTGCTGCGGATCCCGAGGTGGCAGATGAAGATCAGGATCGTGTCGCGATCCATGTCGAGCAGGTCGCTGACCAGATCCTCGTCGAGTCGGCGGGCGCCTTCGAGCTTGGCGACACGGCGTTCCTCGCGAGTGCGCACGTCCAGCAGCAGGAACTTCTCGCCCGCCTCCATCTTCTGCTTCAGCTCCGCAACGCTGAGCGACTTGACGCGCGGCGGTAGGTTCGGGTTGTTGATGCGGAACGCGCCGCCCTCCGGCGTCTCGACGTAGTCGATGGACACGCCGTCCTCCCGCTTTGCGCTGGCGGGGTCGAGCAGCACGACCAGGTCGCCCGCGCGCACCGCCACGTCGCCCGGCTCCTGCGGGCCAATCGCCAGCGAGTGCTCGAAGCTCTTGCTCACCTCGAGGCGCACGAACTCGTCTTCTTCGTCGATGCTCTCCGCGAACGCCTCCGCGGCCTGCTCGGTGATTCCGATGCGCGGCCCCCGGTCCTTGTTGCTCCCCGCTTCGACGCCGAGCTTCTGTTCAAGAACGCCGCTCTGGAACAGGTCGCGCACGATATCGCAGCCGCCGACGAACTCGCCTGCGACGTACAGCTGCGGTATGGTGGGCCACGAGGAGTACTCCTTGATGCCCTCGCGCAGCGCGGAGTCGGCCAGCACGTCGATGGTGGTGTAGGTTGGCAGGAGCTCGTCCAGGATCTGCACGAGCTGCGCGGAGAAGCCGCAGCGGGGCGCTTGCCGCGTGCCCTTCATGAAAAGCACCACCGCGTCGCTCTCGATGGTCTCGCGGATCCGCTCGTGCGTGGAGTCGTCCATGCCGGGGGTTTGGCGCGGCACACCCCGTCTGTCAAACAGCCACCCACGATCGCCGAGGTGCTATAGCGGCGCCATGAGCAGCGATGATTTTGCAGCCAGGATGAACGAAACCCTGACTGGCTGGAACAAGGCCATGGGGCTCCACTTCGTCCGGGCTTCGGCCGAAGAGGTCGTGGCCGAGCTCGAGGTCGGCGAGCAGCACCGTCAACCCTACGGTATCGTACACGGCGGCGTGCATTCGGGCGTCATCGAGGCGCTCTGTTCTGTGGGGGCTGCCCTGTTCGCGCTGCCGAACGGGCAGTCCGTGGTGGGCCTCGAAAACCAGACCTCGTTTCTGAAAGCCGTGCGTTCGGGCCGCCTGACCATCACGGCGACGCCGCTCTCCCGCGGCCGGCGGGCACAGGTGTGGGAGGGAAATGTCCGGGAGGAGCGGGGCCGCCTGGTGGCTACGGGCCGTGTGCGCTTGCTCTGCCTCGACGCGAACGCCGAGCTGGCCGGTCAGAGGGTGGACAGGGTCCCCCGCTAGCGGGACCGGTCGTCGTCGTCGGATAGACGGGACCTGTCGTGGGGAGCTCCGATTCCGTGACGCGGCGCATTATTCTGCTCGCCATCCGCAGCCGAGCGCTGCGCTATTGGCGGTAACCGGGCAGGGCGGCTTGTTGACCACACGCCCCAGGCGTGGAACATATCCGGTCATCTTGATGAACGGATGCGTCAGATGCATCCTTCATCCATTCCGCAAGATGGCGAACCTCGACTCGACAATCGGCCTGCTGCACCTGTTCGGCGATGCCACGCGCGTCCGCCTCATGGCGCTGTTGGAGCACGCGGAGCTGACGGTGGCCGACATCACCAGCATCACCGAGCTGGCCCAGTCGCGGGTGTCGACCCATCTTGGGCGCCTGAAGGACGCCGGGCTCTTGCGGGTACGGCGGGTCGGCGCGTCGACCTTCTATGCGGTGAACGACAGGGCCATGCCGGGACCGGCGCGCCGCATCTGGGAGCTGGTGCGCGGCGAGGTCGACGACGGCGTGCTCGAGTCGGATCGCCAGCGCTGCGACGATCTGTTGCGAGCGCGGGAGCGCGCGACGTCCTGGCCCGACTCCATTGCGGGCGAGATGGAGCGTCACTACTCGCCGGGCCGCACCTGGGAGGCGACGGCCCGCGGGCTCATCGAGCTGGTCCGCCTCGGCAACGTGCTCGACGTAGGTTCGGGCGACGGCGCGATCGCGCAGCTCCTTGCGCCCCGCACGCGCAGCATCACCTGCCTCGACCGCAGTGATCGCATGATCGCCGCGGCGAAGAAGCGTCTGGCGGACCAGGAAAATGTGCGCTTTCGCGTCGGTGACATGCACGAGCTGCCGTTCGCGGACGAGAGCTTCGACGAGGTGCTGCTCTTCAACACGCTCACCTATGCGCACAAGCCCGAACGCGTCGTGGCGGAGGCCCGGCGGGTGCTGCGCGCCGGCGGCAATCTGGTCGCCATCACGCTCAGCGGCCATGGGCACGCCCCGGTCACGGCGGCATACGGCCACCTCCAGCCGGGTTTTGACGTCGATTCACTGCGCACGCTCTTTTCCAGCGTTGGGCTCGATATTTCGCACTGCGACGTGACGTCGCGGGAGCGCCGCAAGCCGTACTTCGAGGTCGTTACGGCCCTGTGCACGCGCCCCGGCGCGAGCCAGGTCGCCGGCACGGCTACTGCATCATCCCTGTGAACGAAGCACCCGAGGAAATATGACCCATAAGGACACCCGCACGCTGATCGAGAAGCTGGCCGCCGAGCGCATCCTGATCCTGGACGGCGCGATGGGCACCATGCTCCAGCGCTACAAGCTCGGCGAGCAGGACTTCCGTGGCGAGCGTTTCGGCAGCCACAGCCATGATCTGAAGGGCGACAACGACGTGCTCGCGTTGACCCGTCCCGATCTGGTCACCGAGATCCACAAGGCCTACCTCGCTGCCGGCAGCGACATCATCGAGACCAACACCTTCAATTCGACGGGCATATCGCAGGCAGACTACGCGCTGGAACCGCTCGTGTACGACATCAATGTCGAGGCGGCGAAGCTCGCCCGCAGCGCCGCGGACGAGTACTCGGACCGCACCCCGGATCGACCGCGCTTCGTCGCGGGCGCCATCGGGCCCACGAACCGCACCTTGAGCATCTCGCCGGACGTGAACGATCCGTCGTTCCGTGCCGTGAGCTTCGATCAGGTGAGGGACGCCTATGCCGAACAGGTGCGCGCCTTGATCGATGGCGGCGTGGACCTCTTGATAGCCGAGACGGTCTTCGACACCCTGAACCTCAAGGCGGCGGTTGTCGCCATCCAGGACGTTTTCGACGAGAAGGGCGTCGAGCTGCCGCTGATGATCAGCGTCACCATTACCGATCGCAGTGGGCGCACGCTGTCCGGCCAGACCATCGATGCGTTCTGGACCTCGGTGGCGCACGCCGCTCCGCTTAGCGTCGGCATCAACTGCGCCCTCGGCGCGCAGCAGATGCGGCCGTACCTGGCCGAGCTCGGACGCATCGCGCCCGTCCTGATCAGCTGCTACCCGAACGCCGGCCTGCCGAATGCGTTCGGCGAATACGACGAGACACCCGCGCAGACGTCTGGTTTCCTGAGGGAGTTTGCCGACAGCGGGCTGGCGAACATCCTCGGTGGCTGCTGCGGCACGACGGACGAGCACATCCGTGCGTTGGCCGAGCGCGTGAAGGACGCCCCGCCGCGCGATATCCCCGAAGTCGAACCTGCGGCGCGCTTCAGTGGTCTAGAGACGCTCACCATCCGTCCCGACACGAACTTCGTCATGGTGGGCGAGCGCACCAACGTGACCGGCAGCAAGCGCTTCGCGAATCTGATCAAGGCGGACGACTACGCGACCGCGGTCGACGTGGCTGCCGAGCAGGTGCGCAGCGGCGCCAACGTCATCGACGTCAACATGGACTAGGGCATGCTCGACTCTGAAGCTGCCATGACGAAGTTCATGCACCTGATCGCGACGGAGCCGGAGATCGCGCGGGTGCCGTTCATGATCGACAGCTCGAAGTGGTCCGTGATCGAGGCCGGGCTGAAGTGCATCCAGGGCAAGCCCATTGTCAACTCGATAAGCCTCAAGGAGGGCGAGGCGGAGTTCCTCGACAAGGCCAGGAAGTGCAAGCGCTACGGCGCCGGCATGGTCGTCATGGCATTCGACGAGGACGGGCAGGCGGAGAGCGCTGAACGGAAGTTCTCCATCTGCGACCGCGCCTACGGGCTGCTGACCGAACAGGTCGGCATGGACCCGCACGACATCATCTTCGATCCGAACATCTTCGCGGTTGCGACGGGAATCGAGGGCCACAACCGCTTCGGTTTGAACTTCATCGAGGCCACCCGTCTGATCAAGGCGAAGCTTCCGGGCGCGATGGTGAGCGGTGGTGTGAGCAACCTGTCGTTCTCGTTCCGTGGCAACAACCCGGTCCGCGAAGCGTTCCACTCCGTGTTTTTGTACCACGCGATCAAGGCCGGCATGACCATGGGCATCGTCAACGCCGGGCAGCTGGTCGTCTACGAGGACATCCCGAAGGACCTGCTGGAGCGCGTCGAGGACGTGCTCTTCGACCGACGCCCGGACGCCACGGAGCGCATGGTGGAGTTTGCCGAGACGGTGAAGGGCAGCGGCAAGAAGCGCGAGGTCGACCTGACGTGGCGCGAGGCTCCGGTGACCAAGCGCATCAGTCACGCGCTGGTCCACGGTATCGTCGACTACATCGAGGAGGACTGCGAGACGGCTCGCGTCGAGCTCGGCGCGCCCCTGTTGGTGATCGAGGGGCCGATGATGGACGGCATGTCCATCGTGGGCGACCTGTTCGGCGCGGGGAAGATGTTCCTGCCCCAGGTGGTCAAGAGCGCACGCGTGATGAAGAAGGGGGTGGCCTACCTCGAACCGTTCATGGAGGAGGAGAAGCGCCGCGCGGGCACGCTCGGCGAGCCAGTCGGCAAGGTCGTCATGGCCACGGTGAAGGGCGACGTCCACGACATCGGCAAGAACATCGTGGGCGTCGTGCTCGGCTGCAACAACTACGAGGTTGTGGATCTCGGCGTCATGGTGCCCACGCAGAAAATCCTCGACACGGCGATCGAGCAGAAGGCCGACATGATCGGTCTGAGCGGGCTCATCACGCCGAGCCTCGACGAGATGGTCAACGTGGCGGCCGAGATGGAGCGCCGCGGCATGAAGCTTCCGCTGCTGATCGGCGGTGCGACCACGAGCCGGCAGCATACCGCCGTGAAGGTGGCACCCGCCTACAGCGGCATCACGACGCACGTGCTGGACGCGTCCCGCGCTGTGGGCGTGGTCTCGAGCCTGCTCGACGACAAACAACGGACGGATTTCGCCGCCGAGAATCTCCGCGAGCAGAAGCGGCTGCGCGAGCTCCACTCTGGCAAGCAGAGGCGGCCCCTCGTGACGTATGACGTGGCCGTCAAGCGCCGCGCACCGATCGACTGGGTGGAGACGGACGTAGCGCGCCCCGAATTCACGGGTACCAGGCGGCTCGAGAACCATCCGCTGAGCGAGATCGCGGAGTACATCGACTGGACGTTCTTGTTCACGGCGTGGGAGCTCAAGGGCAAGTTCCCGAAGATCCTCGAGAGCCCGGAGTACGGCGATACGGCGCGGGATCTGTATGCCCACGCGCAGCAGCTGCTCCGCCGCATCATCGACGACAAGCTCCTCCAGGCGAACGCCGTGTACGGCTTCTGGCCGGCCGCGAGCGTCGGCGACGACATCGCGCTCTACCGTGACGAATCGCGCGCCCGCGAGGTCGTGACGTTCAACATGCTGCGCCAGCAGCAGAAGAAGGACCAGAGCGACTCGACGCCCTGCCGCTCGCTGGCGGATTTCGTAGCGCCGCGCGAGTCCGGGCTTGTCGACTACGTGGGCGGCTTCGCGGTGACCACGGGTCTCGGCGTGCCCGAGCTGGTCAAGCACTTCGAGGAGGACCACGACGACTACAACGCGATCATGGTCAAGGCGCTTGCGGACAGGCTTGCGGAGGCGTTCGCGGAGCTTCTCCACCAGCGGGCGAGGCGCGAGTGGGGCTACGGCAACGAGGACTTCACGCATGAAGATCTCATCGCGGAGAAATACCGCGGCATCCGTCCGGCGTTCGGCTACCCGGCGTGCCCGGACCACTCCGAGAAGTTCAAGCTGTTCGATCTGCTGGACGCGCGCAGCATAGGCATGGAGCTGATGGAGTCCGCCGCGATGACCCCGGCGGCGAGCGTGAGCGGCATCTACCTGGCGCACCCGGCGTCGCGGTACTTCACGATTGGCCGTATCGGCAGGGACCAGGTCGAGGCCTACGCGGCGCGCAAGGGCGTTCGCGTGGAAGAGGTCGAGAAGTGGCTGATGCCGAACCTCGGCTACGATCCGCGCAAGAAGAAGGCCGCGTAGGCAGGCCTATCCCGGGCCGGCTGGGCCCCGGCGGCGACTCCGCCGGCACCCCGCGTTCGTGCCGTCCGCTTCTGCACGATTGACCCCGGGGCCAGGAGCCTTCATCTTCCCGGGCGTACGCGGCAGTACGTCGCCGCGGACCTGCTTGGAGGAACTGATCATGAACAGGCTTGAACTGGCCGCCTTGCTGGTGGTGCTGGGTGTGGGCGCGCCTGCGTTGTCGGGATGTGGTTCGAGCAGCTCGAACAGCGCCAACCAACAGCCGTCGAGCGTGCACAAGCCGGAAGACTGCGACCCGCTGGTGCCCGAGGAGTGCATCCTACCCTTCCCGTCCAACCACTACCTGAAGAAGGACGGCTCCACGCCCACCGGCTACCATGTGGAGTTCGGCCCCACGACGCTGCCGACGATGAAGAACGGCGAACCCGAGCCGCCGGACGTGTTCAAGCAGAGCGACGGGTTCTCGCCGGGCGTCGCGCCGATGACGTTCCTGAAGGGAGCCACCATCCAGGGCCTGCCCGATCCCGATCACATCGCCGACTCCTTGAAGCCGGACTGCCCTACGGTGCTCATCGAGGCCGACAACGGCGAGCGAGTGCCGCACTTTTCCGAGCTGGACATGTCGCACAGCAACGACGCGCGGCGCGTGCTGGCGGTCCGCCCGGTCGTCAAACTGAAGGACGACACCCGCTACATCGTGGCGATCCGCAACGTGGTCGATGCCAGTGGCAAGGCGATCGCGCCGAGCAAGGCCTTCAAGGCGTTGCGCGACGGCACGTCCGACAAGGAGATCGAAGCTCGTCGCAGCGAATACCAGGACATCTTCGCCAAGCTGAAGTCGGCAGGTATCGAGAAGTCCAACCTGCAGATCGCCTGGGACTTTACCACAGCGAGCCGCGACAACAACACGAAGCAGGTGCTGGAGATGCGCGACGACGCGCTCGCGCAGGCGGGCACGAAGGGGCCGAGCTACACCATCGACAGCGCGAAGGACAATCCGTACCCGAAGGATCAACCGACGCTGGCCCGGGAGATCAAGGGCACCATGACGGTGCCGCTGTATCTCGACAAGCCCGACCCGGGCTGCACGCTGAGCGTGGACGCGAGCGGCAAGCCGAAACAGAACGGCAATGCCAAGTTCGGCTTCATCATGGATATCCCGACGAGCGTGGCCACAGGCGGAAAGCCCGTTCCCGTTGTGCAGTACGGTCACGGGCTGCTCGGCGCGGCGGCCGACATGAATACGTCGGACGCCGTGCAGAAGCTCATCCAGGACAAGGGCTACGTCATGTTCGGGGTGGACTGGGTCGGCATGTCCGAGAACGACCAGCAGTTCATCGGACAGATGTTGGCGGAAGGCGACCTGACGCAGTTCTCGCACGTGGCGGATCGGCTTCGACAGAGCTTCGTCAACGCGCTGCTCGCCATGCGCATGGTGACCGGCGACCTCGCCAATGATCCGGCGGTGCAGTTCAACGGCCAGAGCGTCATCGACCCCACCCAGCGCTACTACTACGGCAACAGCCAGGGCGGCATCAACGGCGGCGTGTACATGGCGCTCAGCACGGACGTGACGCGCGGCTACCTCGGCGTGCCCGGGCAGCCGTACAGCCTGCTCCTGAACCGCAGCAGGGACTTCAATCAGTACCTCAGCGTGATGTCGCTGGCGGTGCCCGACGCCGTCGACCGGCAGGTGGACATCGCCCTGATCCAGATGTTGTGGGATCGGGCGGAACCCGACGGCTACACGGCGCATATCTCGAAGGACATGCTCCCGGGCACGCCGCAGCACAATGTGCTGATCCACATTGCGCTCGGCGACCAGCAGGTCACGCCACTCGGCGGGGAGATCGTGGCGCGGACGGTGGGCGCCGTGAACATCTCGCCGGTGAACCGTTCGGTGTTCGGTATCGACGAGAAGCCGGCCCCCTACAGCGGGGGCAACGCCATGGTGGAATGGGATTTCGGCAACAAGCCCGCGCCGCTCACCAACGTGCCGCCGCCGGCATCCAATGGCCCGGACACCCACGGGATGGTGCGAGCGCTGCCCGAGGCGCAGACGCAGATCGACCAGTTCTTGCGCACGGGAACGGTCGTGCAGGTGTGCAGCGGCCCCTGCAACCCGACCTGAGCGCGCAATCGCCTGCGCGCCGGCGGTCAAGAGCGTGACCGTTACCGACCAGAACTCCTCGACGGTCAACTTCACGTTGCAGCAACGCTACCGGCGCGTTGCCGGGCCGCTTGTCCGGTGGTCGGGCTACGGGTAGATCGGCTGCATGCCGCTACCCGATGAGCCCGAAGCCCTCCCGCCGCCCGGACGCCGCGTCTACTGCAACCGCACGCTGAACCTGCGGTCGATCAAGGCGATCGGCTGCGACATGGACTACACGCTCATCCACTACAACACGGAGGAGTGGGAGCGGCGGGCCTACGAGCACACCCGGGAGCGGCTCGCGGAGCAGGGCTTCCCGGTCGGCAAGCTCGAGTTCGATCCGGCCTTCGCGACGCTCGGCCTGGTCATCGACATCGAGCTCGGCAACATCATCAAGGCGAACCGCTTCGGTTTCGTGCGCCGCGCCTGCCACGGTACGCGCATGCTCGATTTCGACGAGCAGCGGCAGATCTACTCGCGCGAGCCGGTCGACCTGTCCGAGCCGCGCTGGGTGTTCATGAACACGCTGTTCGGCTTGTCCGAGGCGTGCATATACGCGCAGATGATCGACCTGCGCGACGCGGGGGAAGTCGATCGCGCGCTCGACTACGGCGACCTGTACCGGTCGGTGCGCGCGGCACTCGACGCCACGCACATGGAAGGCACGCTCAAGGAAGAAATCAGCGCCGAACCGGAACGTTTCGTCGTGCTCGATCCGGAGCTGCCCGTTTCCCTGCTCGATCTGAAGCACGCCGGCAAGAAGCTTCTGCTCATCACCAACTCGGAGTGGGGCTACACGCGCTCGATGATGAGCTACGCCTTCGATCGCTTCCTTCCTGGCGACATGAGCTGGCGCGAGCTGTTCGATATCGTGATTGTCTCGGCGCGCAAGCCCGCTTTCTTCTCCAGCGCGCAGCCGATCTTCGAGGTGGTCGACGAGGAGCAGGGGCTGCTCCGTCCGTTCAACGGCGCGCTCGTCGAGGGCGGAACGTACCTCGGCGGTCACGCAGGGTTGGTCGAACGCGACCTGGGACTCGTCGGCGAGGAGATCCTGTACGTCGGCGATCACATGTTTGCCGACGTGCACGTGACCAAGAGCCTGCTCCGTTGGCGCACCGCGCTGGTGGTCCGGGAGCTGGAGCAGGAAATGGCGGCACTGCTTTCGTTCCGCGAGAAGCAGGCCGAGCTCACCGCCTTGATGGCCGAAAAGGAGCTGCTCGAGCACCGGTATTCGGCGCTCAGATTGATGCTGCAGCGCCACGAGGTCGGCTACGCTCCTGCCGGGCAGAGTCCGCCGCGCCGGCTTCGCGAACGGATGCAGGAATTGCGCGGCGAGCTCGTCGCTCTGGACGAGCGCATTGCACCGCTGGCTCGCGCGTCCGGCGAGCTCGTCAGCTCGCGCTGGGGTCTCATCATGCGGGCCGGCAACGACAAGAGCCATCTCGCGAGGCAGCTCGAGCGCTACGCTGATGTCTATACGTCGCGCGTCTCGAATCTGCTGCTCGAGACGCCGTTCGTGTACCTGCGCTCTCCGCGCGGCAGTCTGCCGCACGACAGCGGGCCGGGCGGCGGGGCATAGGGCCCCGGCGCAGGCAGCCGCCCAACCCGCGGGCGTTGGGGGGAGGGTGGTGCGGCGGCTCCAGCCCGGTCCTACCATGTGTCGATAGGGCGCTCGTCCCGGACCGGGCTCGCCACCCACACGCGGTTTGGCGCCGCAGCCGCGCTCATGGCGCGTGCGCGCCGCGGCGATCCCGCTGGAGCGGGCCTCGTGCTGGGAGGAAAACCTTTAGTTCACGCTGATCGCATGCTGTCCGCTCGTGACCTTGACGTACAGCGTGCCGCCCGTGGTGCCCGCGTCGTAGCTCCAGCCGCTTTGCGCAGCTTCGAGAGCCGCGAGTGTGGGCTGTTCGGCGAGGGCCTGGTTGCTCTCGGTGACAGCGCTGGGCTTCTGGCCGACGCCGACGACCTCGAACAGCACGCCCAGTTTGAACTCGCTGCCCGGCTTGGCGGAGAGCGAGAGGCCGCTGCTCGTCTTTTCCTGGCCGAGCTCGGTGCCGTCGAAGAGCGTGAAGGTCGTCTTCTTGCCGGGCGCAACGCGCGGATAGAGCACGCCGGGAGTGGTCGCGTAGGAGTCGACGCGCGCGGGATCGGTTGTCGGGGCCATGCTGTCGATAGTCGGACGGAGCAGAGGCACGACGCTGCCTGCGAGCTGGAAGAGCGGCAGTCTGTCGAGCGGCGCGGCGACGTGGATCGTCTGTCCGCCGTCCGAGGCCTGCCCCGTCCACCAGTTCACCCAGCTGCCGTCCGGCAGGATCACGTCGCGCGTCGTCTTGCCGCGCGCCAGCACGGGCGCGACGAGCAGGCTGTCGCCGAAGAGGTACTCGTCGCCGGGGTTTTCGCCGAGCTCGGGGTGGGCGAGGCCAAGCGCGCGCTCGATGGGGCGGCCAGTGACTGCCAGCTGCTTGGCGTAGGTCCACTCGTAGGGCCAGAGCCTGAGGTGCAGCCGTGTGTAGGTCCGGTACCAACCGAGCATCTCCGCGTCGAAGCCGTTCGCCGGTGTCGGCTCCCAGGCCACGTCGTTCGAGCTGGTGCCGATCTCCATGGCGCTCGACAGCGCGGTCTGCTCGAACCAGCGGGTAAACAGTTCCTTGTCGGGCGGCGAGTGGCGGTAGCCACCCGTGTCGGAGGCGTAGAACGGAAAGCCGGATGGGCCGAGCGAGAGCCCTGCGATGACCGAAGCAGGCAGGCCGCCGGTGGCAACGTACGTCGAGCCGTCCTTTTGCGTGACCTTGTCACCGCGCTGGCTGAAGGTTGCGTCCAGATCGCCGGGCCAGATCACGCTGACATTCTTCTGGTCACCATACGTACCGCGCCGGCAGAGTAGAAAGCCGCCGCTCGCCGGCAGCGTCTCGGCGTACACTCGATGATAGAAGAGCTGGAAGCGACTGTGCATCGTGCGCTCGTCGCTGCCGTCGGCGAACTGCCAGACGTTGCGCCCGCCGAACACGCCGGGGACGATGTCCTCGCCGTAGTCGAGCTTGAAGCCCTCCACGCCGGCATCGGTGTACTGGTGGATGAGGCCCTGCCACCAGGCGTAGGCATCGGGGTTGGTCAGATCGATGGGGCGGCCCCACTTGTTCAGGAGCAGGCCCGTCTTTTCCGGGTAGAAGCCATGCGAGGCGGCGTAGTCGCGTAGCGTCTTCGTCTTCGGCGCATCACTCGTCTTCTCGTCCTCGTAGGGCGTGTGCCAGAGCGCGGTGCGGAAGCCGAGCGCGTGCATTTTCGTGATCATCGCCGCCGGATCGGTGAACTGTGCGGGGTTGAAGTCGAAGGTGTTGACGGCCGTAGCGTAGGGGCGATCGATCCAGTAGCCGGTCGTGGCGAGATCCTGATCGCGAATCGCGTCGAGGTCGCTTTCCACCTGCGCCTGGTCCTTGTTCTCGTTGCGCCAGATCCACGGACCAAGCGCCCAGCGTGCGGGCAGGCGCGGGAAGCCCGTGACTTCGTAGTAGTGCTTCGTCACGTCGAGCGGATGGTCGGCGGCGAAGAGATGGAACGTGAGACCGTCCTTCGAAGCGGCGCCGGTGCCGAAGATCACGTCGGCGCGGTCGTCCTCCGTGGCGGCCATGTCGAAGGTGGCAGGGTAGGGGTTTTCGACGAACAGGCCCCAGCCGCGCGTGCCGACAACGAACGGCACCGGGACGTGGGCGTCGTTGTAGCCGCTCTCGGTGCCGCCGCCGAGCTCGAGCTGCATGGCGCGGATGTGCCCGCGGTTGTCTACGTTGTCGAAGTATTCTCCCAGTCCGTAGAAGCCCTCCTTCTTGTCGACCACGGGGCGTAGGCGGAAGTAGGCAATGGCTTCGTCGCCGGGGTCGGGCACGAGCTCGAGCGTGAAGCTGCCCGCCTCCTCCATCTTCACGTCGAGTGTGGCGCGCTGGCTCCGGTCGAACACGAGCCGCAGCTGGACCGTGGTGGCGGTCTTCGTGATCGGCGTGGCCCGCCTCAGGGCCAGCCAGGCGAACCCGGCCGGCATCCGGCGGTTCGGCACGTCCGTGGCGATGGGGTAGGGGTCGTAGTTGAAATTATCGTCGATGGCGTCGACGCGCCCGAGCTCGATGCCGTCGGCGGGGAAGCGGAGCAGGACGTCGCTGCCGCGTTCGAGCTTCACGCCACTCGAGCCGACTTCCACCGTGTAGCCGTCGCCGCCGACCCGCGAAGGGGCTGGTTCCGGCTCCGTCGAGCCCCCACTGCAGCCGCCCATCGGCACGGCGCAGGCGAGCAGGGCGGCTAGAGCGGCGTGGCGCGTCATCGAGCTCATGGCTAACGAGTATATGGTAGCTTCCGGGCCGGGATCGCCATGTTCCTCGTCAGTCGCCGCCGCCGCACTCAACCAGACGCCGCTCGACTGGGAGCGGAACAAGCGGAATATCCTGTCCGCTCTCACCGAGGCGCGCGCCGAAGGCGTGAGCGTGCTGTGCCTGCCGGAGCTCTGCGTCACGGGCTACGGCTGCGAAGATGCGTTCCTGTCGCCGGGCGTGCACGGCATGGCGCTGGAGGTGCTGGGCGAGATCCTCCCGGAAACCGAGGCCATGATCGTGAGCCTGGGCTTGCCGTTGATGCACGAGAGCGCCGTGTACAATGCCTGCTGCCTGGTGGCGGATCGACAGATCCTCGGCTTCGTCGCCAAGCGTGCGCTGGCGGGTGACGGAATCCACTACGAGCCGCGCTGGTTCAAGCCGTGGCCGAGCGGGCAGCGCTCGAGCATCAGGGTGGGGGGCAGTTCGTATCCGATCGGGGATCTGTACTTCGACTGTGGAGGCGTGAAGATCGGCTTCGAGATCTGCGAGGATGCGTGGATCGCGCAGTGCCCCGGGGTGGAGTTGTCGCTCGACGCTGTGGACCTGATCCTGAATCCGAGCGCGAGCCACTTCGCGTTCGGCAAGCACCGCATCCGCCGCCGGCTCGTGCTGGAGGGCTCGCGCGCCTTCGGCGTGAGCTACGTATACGCCAACCTGCTGGGTAACGAGGCGGGGCGCCCGGTGTACGACGGCGACACGCTGATCGCGAGCGGCGGCAGCGTCGTAGCCGAGGGGCGGCGCTTCTCGTTCGCCGACCACCAACTGATCACGGCCGCCGTGGATGTGGACTTGATGCGCACACGGCGCGCCTCGCTGTCGAGCTTCCACCCGCACGTCGCGCCGGAGCCGGGCGAATGCGTGAGCGTGGACTTTTCCTTCCCGGACGTCTCGCCCGGGCCGCAGAAGGTGGAGCTGGAGCCCTGGGAGCACTCGCATCACAAGAAGGAAGAGGAATTCATGCGCGCCATCGCGCTCAGCCTCTTCGACTACATGCGCAAGACCCGCTCGCACGGCTTCGTCGTGAGCATGAGCGGCGGCGCGGATTCGAGCGCCGTGGCGTGCCTGGTGGGACTGATGGCAAGGCTTTCCGTGGCGGAGCTGGGGCTCGACGGCGTGGCGGACAAGCTCGACTACCTGCCGGAGCTAGCCGACATCACGAGCGAGCGCGAGATCTGCGAGCGGCTCCTGACCACGGCGTACCAGGCGACCGAGCACAGCTCGCAGACGACGCGCGACGCGGCGCGCAGCATCGCGGGTTGCGTCGGCGCGCGCCACCACGAGCTCGACGTGCAGCCGCTGGTCGACAACTACGTGAAGATGATCGAGCAGGCAGTCGGGCGGAAGTTCGACTGGGAGCACGACGACATCGCGCTGCAGAACATCCAGGCGCGGGTGCGTGCGCCCGGCGTCTGGATGCTGGCGAACCTGGAACAGAAGCTCTTGCTGGCGACCAGCAACCGCTCCGAAGCGGCTGTCGGCTATGCGACGATGGACGGCGACACGGCGGGCGGGCTGAGCCCCATCGCCGGCATCGACAAGGCCTTCTTGCTTCGCTGGCTCTCGTGGCTCGAGAAGCACGGGCCCACGGGCGGTCAGCCGATGCCCGAGCTGTCGGTGGTGACGGCGCAGGCACCTACGGCCGAGCTCCGCCCGAGCGCGGCCAAGCAGACCGACGAGGACGATCTGATGCCCTACGTGCTGCTCGACGCCATCGAGCGCGCAGCCATCCGCGACAAGCGCACGCCGCTCGAGGTCTACCGCGTCATGCGGGGGGACTTCCCCGACTACACGCCCGAGCAGCTCGTTGTGTGGGTCGAGCGCTTCTTCCGCCTATGGAGCCGGAACCAGTGGAAGCGCGAGCGCTACGCGCCGAGCTTTCACGTCGACGACGAAAACCTCGACCCGAAGACGTGGTGCCGCTTCCCGATCCTCAGCGGCGGCTTCGAGCGGGAGCTCGCGGAGCTTCGGGCGGCGGTGGCGCGCAAGCCGTAGCGCGGGGCGCGCCCGGCACAGAGTCCTTTGCCGGCGCGGCGAACGGAGTAGAGTCCCGAACCCGAGATGCGAGAAGCGGCTTTCTACCAGGACGAAGCGAAGCAGAGGACGGCACGCGCCGTGAAGGCCGTCGAGGAGCAGACCTCCGCCGAGGTCGTTGTGGCCGTACGCCGCCGCTCGGGCGACTATCGTATCGCGGCCTACTACTTCGGCTTCGGCGCGGTGGCCGTCGTCACGCTGTACATGCTGGTTTCGCCGCAGCTGTTCAGTATCGGGGCGATGGCGCTCGACGCGGTCGTCGCGTTCGCGCTCGGCGCGCTTCTGTGTCGCAATGTCGAGACGCTGTCCCGCGCGCTGACGCCCGCTTCCAGGCTGCGAGGCAACGTGGAAACGGCCGCGCGCGCCGCGTTCTTCGACCTGGGGATCTCGCGCACCAGCGGCAGAAACGGCATCCTGGTGTTCGTCTCCACGTTCGAACGCACCTGCGCCGTCTTGACGGATATCGGGATCGATGTCGCGGCGCTGGGGGAGGGTTTCGAGAAGAGCCGCGACTCCATGCAGCGCGCGATCAAGCAGCGCGACTTCGACGCCTTCATCAGCGCGCTGGAGAGCCTCGGGCCGGCGCTGGGCGAGGCGATGCCGCGCATGGAAGACGACGTGAACGAGCTTCCCGACGAGGTGCAGTGATGGCGCGCTCCGCACGCACCTCCCGCCGCGTTGCGGCCGCGATCGGCGTCGCGTTGCTGCTGGTCGCCGCCGTCGCGTTGGCGCGCCCCGGCGGCGGTCACTCGTTCTCCGGCGGCTTCCACGGCGGCGGCGGAAGCAGCGGCGGCGGCGGCGGCGGCGTTGGCGCGCTGGTCGAGATCCTGGTCTGGCTGGTGCTCACGCACCCGAAGATCGGTATTCCCGTCGTGCTCGTGGTGGTCACGGTGGCGCTGGTCCGGAAGGTCGGGAAGTCCGCACTGAAGGGCTGGTCGACCACCACGCCGGCCCAGGTCGCGCAGGTGCAGCAGGTGCAGCAGGTCCAGCAGGCCGCGGCCGTGCCGCGCTCGCGCCTCGACCAGATCCGCAATGTCGATCCCGGCTTCTCCGTGGTCCTGTTCGAGGATTTTGCCTACCTGCTCTACGCCACGGTGTTGCGGTCGCGGGCGACCGGCACGGCGGCGGTCGCCGCCTATCTTGCGCCCGACGTGGCCCAGATGCTGCCCGACCAGTCGCTCGGCGACGTGCGCGGCATCGTCATCGGCGCGATGAAGATCGTCGGCTTCTCCGGACTCGGCGGCGCGACGGTCGACGTCGAGCTCGAGATCGAAGCCAACTACGTGGAGGCGCTGCGTGCGGGGGGCGAGCGCCGCTTCTACGCGGTAGACCGCATGCTGCTGCAGCGCGCGAGCACCGCGAAGTCGCGGCCCTTCGCGCGGTCGCGCACACTGGATTGCCCGAACTGCGGTGCGGCGCTCGAGGCGGTTCGCGGCACCCAGTGCAGCTACTGCGGGCAGAACGTCGGCTACGGGCGCTTCGACTGGATGGTCGCGCGCTTCGAAAACATGAAGCGCGAGCCGCGCGGTCCGCTGCTGACCTCGAACGTGCCCGAGCAGGGCACGGAGCTGCCCACCATCGCCGACCCGGGCGCCGGAGTGCGTTTTTCACAGATCCAGCAGCGTGATCCCTCGCTCACGTGGGACGTGCTCACGGCGCGCATCGCGTACGTGTTCGGCCAGCTGCAGGCGGCGTGGGCGGGACGCGACACTGCGCGCATCCGCCCCTTCGTGTCGGACAACCTGTTCCAGTCGATGGTCTACTGGATCGATCTCTACGTGCAGCAGCAGTGCCGCAACGTGACCGAGAACGCGCGCATCCTGCGCATCGACCTGGCGAACGTGCTCCCGGATGCGCACTACGACTCCGTGACGGTGCGCGTGTTCGCGACCGGTCTCGACTACACCATCTCGGATGCCGGCAAGGTGCTGAGCGGCAGCCGATCGCGGCCGCGCACGTACTCGGAATACTGGACCCTGATCCGGGGAAGCTCGAAAAAGGGGCCCTCGCGCGGGGACGCGAACTGCCCGAACTGCGGTGCGCCGCTCGAGATCGGCATGTCGGGCAACTGCGAATACTGCCAGGTCAAGGTCACCAGCGGCGAGTTCGACTGGGTGCTGTCGCGCATCGAGCAGGACGAGGCGTACACGGGATAGCCGGCGATTGCGTCAAGCCGGCATGCACGTGCTGGAGAGCCGGTCGCTATCGTAGCGCCGCCCCGGAGCCGTCGCTCCGGGACTAGTTGATCTGCAGGTTCGCCTGGGCCGTGCCCGTTGCGCCCGCGCTCGCCTGCCCGCCGGACGGATTGGAGCCGCCCTTGCCGCCGAAACCGGGGACGCCGGTGGTGCAGCTGTTGGTCTTGTAGGTGAAGGTAACGGACGAGGCGCGCGCGAGGCACGCGCTCGGGCCGCCGCCGCCGCCGCCGCCAGGGCCACCCGCGCCGCCGTGGCCGCCTGCGGCTCCCGTCGCGCCGTTGCCGCTGTCGTCCGCGCCCGAGCCGGCGCCGCCGCCCTGGCCGCCGCTCTGGCCCGCGGCGCCGTTGCCGCCGTCGCCACCGTTGCCGCCCTTGGCAGTCGTGATCTGGTCGTCGGTTACCACGACCTTCCCGCCCGCGGCGAACACGCCGAAGCTGCCGCCGCCGCCCTGTCCGGCTTTGCCCGGATTGCCGGCGAGCCCGCCGCAGCCGCCGCTGCCGCCGCCGCCGCCGCGGTCGGAGTTGCAGACGCAGAAGCCCGCTGCAGTACACGAGCCGCCGCCGCCACCGCCGCCGCCGCCGCCGCCCTTGCCGTTGCTACCGAGCTTGCCGTCGGTGCCGGCCGCGGGCACGTAGGCTCCGGAGGCGACCGTGCCGAGCGCCGAGCCGCTGCCGCCCGGCGTGCCTTCGGTGCCGTTGGCTCCCGCGGTGCCGGTGCCGCCGTCGCCGCTCTTGGAGTAGCAGGCCTGCGTCGCGATGCCCGCGGTACCGCCCGCGGCGCCGCCGCTTCCGGGCGCACCCGACTGGCCGTTGCCATCGTTGTAGCCGCCGTCGCCGCCCTTGCCGCCGTACTCCAAGCAGCTCGGCTGCGAGCCGCCCACGCCGCCGCTCTTGCCGTTGCTGGTTCCATCCTGTCCGGGGTTGCCGGTCGGCGCCTGCGGGCTCGAAGCAGGTGCCCCGTCGGTGCCGTTTCCGCCGTCGGCTCCCGCGGCCGCGTCGATCTCGTCGTAGCGCACGTACAGCTGCCCGTTGCCGCCGCCAAGGCGCACGCCGTACGTGCTCGTGCCGGGGTTGGAGCTGGCGGTCGCCTGGATGGTGATCCCCTCGATGTGCGTGTCCTGGTCGATCTGGGGAGCGTCGAATACCGTGCCCGGCGCGGTCACGATCGTCGTCACGGCGGCCGAGCGCCGGAACTTGAAGTCTGCGTTGGTCTGGTCGAAGCCGCCGTAGAGGCTGATGCCGGACTCGACGGTCACCGCTTCGTTGTAGGTCTCGCCGGAAAGGCAGACCGCCGGCACGCTGTGCGACTTGGCGTACTGGATGGCGTAGCCGATGGTCTGCACCGGGTTCTGCCGCGTGCCGTCACCGCTGGTGTCGCTGCCCTGCGACTTCGACACGTACACGCACTGCTCGACCAGGCCGTCGCCGCCGTCGCAGTTGTCGTCCGTGAAGTTCGGATCGATGGGATCGGTGTTCGACGTCTTTGTGCACTGGTACTCGCAGCCGCACGTGCCGGTGAGCGGGTTGTTGTCGATGTCGTAGTAGCCGGCCGGGCACGTAGCGCAGTTGCCGCCGTCGCCGGCGCTGCCCGCGCTACCTGCGGTGCCGCCCGTGCCGCCCGTGCCGGTGCTGCCACCGCTGCCGGCACTGCCACCGCTGCCGGCACTGCCACCGCTGCCACCGCTGCCAGCGCTGCCGTCGACTCCGGCGCTGCCGCCGCCGCCAGCCGTCCCCGCGCCGCCGCCGCCTGCACCACCTGTCGCACCGCTGCCGTCGACGCCCCCGTCGTAGCCGGCGCTGCCGCCGCTGCTGGTGTTCGTGCCGGAGATCGAGCCGCCCGAAGCGCAGCCCGCTGCCAACACAACACCTGCTGAAATTCCAAGCGCCAACCCCGCAAGCACCCGCATCCTCATGCGGCATATCTTGCCTCCGGCCCGGGCGTTTGGCCAGGCCGGTCCGTGCGGCTTGGTCGTGCTCCTGGTCAGAGGTACCCTGCTTGGTGCGATGCGCGGCTTGATAGCTCTGGCGTGCTCGGTGGTGGCCACGACGGCTGCGGGTGCCTTTCTAGGCTGCGGAGCGGCCGCGGACGCGCCGCCATCGCAGACCATTCCGTCGGGCGGAAGCTCCGCTACGGGTGGATCCGGCGGCGACGGCTCGATCAGTATGGGTGGAATCGGTGGTTTCGACGGGGGCGGCGACGTGATCGCGCCCGACGCTGCCTGCGCCGGGATCGTGCAGAGCGCGACCAACACGCCGCTCGATCTGTACATCATGCTGGACAAGTCGGCGTCGATGGGTGGCAGCACGCCCGGCGACAAGTGGAACAGCTCGGTGGCCGGCCTCACCGCGTTCGTCAACGACAAGGCGTCCGACGGCATCCGCGTCGCGCTCAAGTTCTTCCCGCGGGATCCGGACGGCGTCGAGGCGTGCAGCCAGCAGGCCTACGCCACGCCGGACGTGCCGTACGACCTCTTGCCGAAGAACGCCCAGCCGATCACCAGTGCGATCAATGCGACGACGGCCAACGGCCTGAACACGCCGACGTATCCCGCGCTGGGCGGCGCCATCCTCGCCTCCATCGCGGAAAAGCAGAACCATCCTGGCGACTCGGCTGCGGTGCTGCTGGTCACCGACGGCGCGCCGCAGGGGCCCGCCGCGATCTGCTCCGGCGCCAATCCGGAGGACACCACGGAGATCGCCAAGCTGGCCGCGGCGGGGCTGGGGCAGGGCGTGTTGACGTATGTCATCGCGCTGCCCGGCGTCCCCGCGGGCTTCGCTGACACCGTGGCGAAAGCCGGCGGCGGCACGGCCATCACGATCGCGACGACCAACGTCCAGCAGCAGTTCGAAGACGCCCTGGCGAAGATCCGTGGCCAGGCGCTGCCCTGCACCTTCGAGCTGCCACCGCAGGTTCCCACTCAATACGCCACCGACAAGGTGAACGTGATCCTGACCTCCGGCGGCAAGGACACGGTTATCCTGCAGAACCCCAAGTGCACGAACGGCACCGGTTGGCACTACGACGACCCCAACAACCCGACGCACATCGTCCTCTGTGCATCCGAGTGCGACGGCCTGAAGAAGGACTACAAGGCGAGCATCGACATCCGGCTGGGCTGTCCGACGCAGAAAATCTACTGAATGCGCCGCGACGTGGCAGACTCTGCCGTGGAGGTCACGGTGCGTATTCTTCTTCTGGGTCTGGCATTCCTGGTCGCCGCTGGCTGCGGCGGTTCCTCGTCGACCGGTGGAACGGGCGGCAGTGGTGCGACGGGTGGTTCAGGCGCGACGGGTGGTTCAGGCGGATCGGGCGCCACCGGTGGCAGCCCGGCGGACGCGTCGACCGACGGCGGCTTCTCGCAGTGCTTCGACTCCACCGGGAAGTTCACCGCGTCCGCATGGAAGACCTGCGGCGGGGCTGGCGAGTGCAGCATGGTCGTGCACCAGACCGATTGCTGCGGCAATACACTGCTGCTGGGCGTCGCCTCGACTCATCTGAAGGAACTCCAGGCCTGCGAGCAGGCGTGGCGCGCGACGCTGCCTGGTTGCGGTTGCCCGGCGGGTCCGCCGAAGATCGAGCAACCCGCGGGCACGACGGTGACCGATCCGTCCGCCGCCCAGGTCACCTGCGGCGACTTCACGCAGACTTCCGGGATCTGCTTCAGCCAACCGAAGTAGCGACGGCGCGCAAGCGCTGCCGTCCGCTACCCGTGTACGACGAACGTCGTCGCGGGCTCGAGCTTCGGTTCCCAGCGCACGCCGTGCCAGCCGTCGGGAAGTTTCGGCTCGGTGAAGTAGAAGAGCCACTTGCCGTCGATTGGCGAGACGTTCACGCAGCCGCCGCTCATGCGCTGGCCCCAGTTGTTGTGCCAGTAGGCGCCGTGCAGCGCGTGCGGCCCATGGAAGTTCTGCGTCCAGGGCACATCCGAGTGGATGTACTCGTGCGGCGCGACCATGGCCGCCGTGATGAACTTGCCGGTGATCTTGAAATTGCCGGTGGGCGTCGACGCGGTCTCGAGCGCCGTCTTGCCACGCACCGGCGTGCCGCCGCGGCCGGGCGAGATCATCGTCACGAACACAGGCTGGGTATCCACATAGGCGATCAGCCAGCCGCCCCACACGCTCGCCTCGATCCAGGTGCGGCGGCCCTTCGGCGCGTTCGGGCTCTTGTCCGGCTGGCCCAGCTCGGCGCCCCAGGGCGTGGTCGCCTGCGGTGTGGGTACGACCGCCTCGTTCTTCTTCACCCACACAGCGTGATCGCGCGTCTCCAGGTACTCCGTGCCGTCCTTCTTCTCCGACTTTCCCGTCAGCTCCACCCACGACAGCCGCTTGAACGTGCCGCCGCTGGTGGTGAAGTTCCCTGCGTCGTCCCGCTTGTATTTCGGCCGGTCCTTGCCGCGGAAGAAGGCCAGCGGCAGCTTGGCGCCCTGGCCCAGGTGCACGCCGTGGAACGTCACCTTCGGGTACGGTACCAGGCGATCCTTGGGCACCCACATGTAGTCCGCGCTGAGCAGCCAGGTGCGTCCGTTCTTCTGCACCTCGCCCTGCCACGCGACGGTCGACTGGTTCCGGAGGCGGTTGCGCACCTCGTAGACGGTGTGCGGCAGCGCCGGTAGCGCAATGTGTGCGTCGACCGGCGCCGGCGCCAGATCGACGCCTTGCAGCATTCCTTTCGCCGTCCCTCCGTCGAGGATCGCGCGGACCTGTTTCATGTGGGCTTCGAAATCCCACTCGCGTGCGCGCTCCAGCTTCTCGTCGGGGATCGTCTTGTAGCGCTGCAGATCGCGCGACTCGCCGTAATGGCTCGGCCAGGGGGAGCTCATGTCCGGCCCGTAGCGCTTCTCCGCCTGGTACACCGGGTCGTTCTTGTCGAGCGTGGCGCGCTTGCCGTCCACGCATACGTAGCCCCGCGGCTCGATCGCGTACCACGCCGGGCAGCCCGGCCCCTGCACGGGCTTGTCCTTCTTCAGCTTCACCGAGCCGCCGCTCCACAGATAGCCGATCCACTGATGGCCGAATTCCGGAACCGGCATCACCCAGATGAAGCGCGATTCGGCGTAGACGCGCGGCGCGTCGTCCACCGGCTTCGGCTTCGCGGGCGGGGCGCTGGCGCTGGCGGGCGGCTTTGCGGCCACACTTGTGGCGGGCTTGGCGGGGGGAGCCGCACTGGCCGCCGGCACCACCGCTACGGTCGACGGGGGATCCTTGTGCTCGCTGCCCGCGCAGCCCACAGCGAGCAGTACGAGCCCCCACGCGGGGCAGGATCGGAAAGGGATCCGGCCAAGCACGGCCCGACCGTACCGCACGCCCGGACGCCGGACAAAGTCACGGGCAGTGCGGGCTGCCCGGCGAGCGTAACGTCGCGGATCGGCTACGCTCCGCTCGTGCTAGGCCGGAGCGCGTGGACGGGCCGCCGACGACCGAATCCGAGCTGCTGGAAAGGGCGCGGCGCCTTGCCGCCCTTTCGCTGGGCGAGCTGGCGGGGCGCCATGGCCTCGAGGCGCCGCCCGATCTGCGTCACGCCAAGGGCTTCACCGGCCAGCTCGTCGAGCGCGCCCTCGGCGCCACCGCCGCGTCGCGCGCCGAGCCCGATTTCGAGGCGCTCGGCATCGAGCTGAAGACGCTGCCGGTGGATTCGCGCGGGCGACCCTGCGAGTCCACCTTCGTGACGACCATCCCGCTCACCGAGATCGGCGACGTCGAGTGGGAGCATTCGCGCGTCCGCCGCAAGCTCGCGCGCGTCTTGTGGATGCCCGTCGAAGGCGAGCGCGGCATCCCTGTTCCGCGCCGCCGTCTCGGCGAGCCCCTGCTGTGGAGCCCCGACGCCGAGGACGAAGCCGCGCTGCGCTTCGACTGGGAAGAGCTGGCCGGCATCATCGGCCTCGGCGACGTGGAGCGAGTCACCGGTCGATTCGGTCGCTACCTCCAGATCCGCCCCAAAGCCGCCAACTCACGCGCTCGCCGCCGCGGCACCGACGAGGACGGCGCCCCCTTCGACACGATGCCGAAAGGCTTCTACCTGCGCGCTACGTTCACCGCGCGCATCCTCGAGAAACACTACGTGCTGCCGCACCGCGCGTGACGCGTTGGGGCGCGTCACGCGCGGCGCAGGGCGGCACGAGTGTGGTGTGCGTTCGCAGTGGCGCGGCTGCCAGCCCCCCCCCCATGCAATGCTCGCCTTGGGTTTCCATACGGTACGAGGGCAGCGCGCGCGGTGCCGCGTCGCGGCAGGCGCTCTGCGCTGTCCGGCGGCGTGGTCTCGATCCGGGAATCACGAGACCGTCCGTTCGGCCCGGGGACAGCCTGTGTGCCACTGCATGCGACATGACGAGTCCCGCCAGCGGGCCCGCGATGTGCCGCGCTTTCGCCGAGGCGTGCTGGGAGCGCGTCGAGCAGAACTGCTGATCCGGCATCCTGGCGGCTTTTCGCCCCCCTCCGCCCGAAGGACGCTACGCGGGGCGCGGATCGAATACGGCGAGATCGTCGAGTGACTTGCGGGAGAGAGCGGGCACGGTGGCGTCGGCGGCGGGGTAGCCGATGGGGAAGAGGATGTACGGCTTCTCGTTGTTTGGCCGCGCGAGGATGCGCGTGAGAAAGCCCATCGGGCTTGGCGTGTGGGTCAGCGTCGCGAGGCCCATGCGGTGCAGCGCCGCGATGAACATCCCGCAGGCGATGCCGACGCTCTCCTTCACGTAGTAGTTCTTCCGCTGGCTGCCGTCCGCTTCGAGCCCGTGCAGTTCCGCGAACACGACCACGATCCAAGGCACCGTCTCGAGGTAGGGCTTGTGCCAGTCGGTGCCGAGCGGTGCGAGCGCTTCCAGCCACTCGGGCGGCATGCGTCCGCCCTCGTAGCTTTCGCGCTCCTCGGCCTCGGTGGCGCTGCGGATCTCGCGCTTGATGTCTGGATCGCTCACCGCGACGAAGCGCCAGGGCTGGCGGTGGGCGCCCGACGGTGCGGTGCCCGCCGTCTTGATGGCGAGCTCGACCGCCTCGCGCGGCACGGGCTCGTCGGAGAAGAAGCGGCAGCTCCGCCGCTGGTTCATCTCCTCGTAGAACGCCCGCCCGCGCTCGAGCATCTCGGCCGGCTCGACGCGCCCGGGGCGGTAGGGAATGAAGGCACGCTCCTGTCTTTCCGCGGACATGCCGCCAAGTGTAGGCGAAAGCGCTTGGGGGCGTCAGCCATCGATCGAGAAGGGCGTGCTCGAGCTGGAAGGCTTCTTCGACTTCAACGCCCACATCGTCAGCCCCGGTATCCTGTTGCTCGTCCAGCTCCAGCGCTATCTGAAGACCGGGCAGCTCGAGCAGAAGTTCCACGCGACGCTCGCGGTTCCGGATGGCAAGGGCGGGCTCCGGCCGTCGGTGCCGACGCGCAGAGCCGCCGGGTGACCGTCGCGGTCCCCTACGAACGACGAGATCGTTCCGCTCGTGCAGTCCGGGCAGCTCACGAAGCTGCTGCCGTCGAGCTTCGTGCGCGCGACGCCGTAGCTGTGGCCTCAGTGCTTGTGATGCTTTGGGTGCTGGTCGCTCTTGCGCGAGCGGCCGTGGTGGTGGTGGCGCTTGGCGGTGCGATGACGCCTCGGCTCCGCGTGGTGCGCCTTGTCGCGGTGGGCGACGCGCTTCTTCTCGTGCCGCGACGCGGAGTGCGCGGCGTGGTGCTTCGAAAAATGCCGCGTGTCCGGGGCGGCGTGCTTCGCGCGCTTCGCCACCCGCTTTTTGTGCGTCGTGGGGTGCGCCGCACGCTGGTGGGTCCGGTGGCTTGCCTTGGCGGAGCGCTGGCCGTGTTTCGTCGAGTGGTGATGCCTGGAGGCGTGCTTGTCGGCCTTGGCGGAGCGCTGGTCGTGTTTCGTCGAGTGGTGATGCCTGGAGGCGTGCTTGTCGGCCTTGGCGGAGCGCTGGTCGTGCTTTGACGGATGCCCGCCCTGCTCTCGCTTGGCGGAGCGGTGCTCGTGCGCGCCGGCGTGCTTCGCGCTGTGCTCGGCGCGGTGCCCGCGTGACTTCGCTGCGCCCGGCTTCGTGTGCGGACTGTCGTCCTTGTTGGCCAGCTTGCCGCTCGCCTCGGGCGCGTCGTCTCTCTTCGGCGCGGTCCTGTCGGCGAGCTTGGTCTCGTGCTTCTTCTTGTGATGGTGCCGGCGATGCCCCGGCACGTAGCGCGGCAGCATCGCCAGCGTCATGCCGATCGGCAGGACACCGAAGTGGAAGTGACTGGCGTGGTCGGCGTTGCTGTCCGGCGTCAGCACCTCGCGGAACAGCCCCATCGCCTTGATGCGGCACCCGACCTGGTCGAGCACCGGAGCGGCGGGGCTGCAGCCCGCCTTGCCCATGCCGCGCGTGAAGGCCTTCGACACCTTGTGCATCCTGCCGCCGGCGACCATGCCGGCGATGTCGATGGCCAGTCCGTAGGCGTGCAGGCTGAGCCGCCCGACGCGCGCCATGCGGTACGAGTAGGTGCCGATGTAGCGCACCTCGGTCACGCCGATCTGTTTCAGAACGGGCGCGATCCACTCCAGCGCCACCACGAAGCGACAGTCGGCGACCAGCGGGCGTTTGCCCCACGAGCGGTAGCGGATGCCGCCGATCGGAACCTTGACCGACACCGGCGTCTTGATGCCCCTTACGTGATCGAGTCGCGAGTAGGGCAGGTGGAAGCCGTCGAGCATCTCCAGGCAAGCGCTGCCGCCGAAAATGCGCGAGCTCGAGAGGTGCGAGGTGAGCGGCGGCGGCACGCGCCGCAACATCTTCCTGAGCGCGGCTATCTCTTCGGCCGGGGGCTTCACGCCGTGCGCGCCCGGCAGGTCCGGCGAAAGCAGCGGTGCTGCTCTAGCCAGGTTGCCCGGCGCGGCTGGCGTCACGGCCGGTGCGGCCATCAGGTTCGAGCGTGGTGCGGCTGCCCGCGAAGGACGCGGGCTCGACCGGAGCGGCTGAGCCGCGGGCTTCGCCGGACCTGTCCACGTCCACGGCGCCCGTGGCGCAGCGGTCCGCTGCGCTCTGGAGGGCCTCGCGATCGGCGCGTTCGCCTGGAAGGGTGCGGTCGGGGGCAGCGCTTCCCGCGCGCAGCCTGCCGCCAGCAACACCAGCGACAGCGGCACGAGGGGGCAGCGCATGACCCGGCTGGTTGTCGCATGTGGTGGCAAAGCCACCCAAGAAACCCGATGCAGTCCGCCGGCGTACTGTACGGACAGGGAGTGGACCGGCGCTCGGGCCGTTCCTGTCCTAGGCTATCGTCCGTGACCGATTCCCATCCCGATCCGCCGCAACACCACTCGAAGGCGTTTGCCCGGAAGTTCCGCCCGGGCTTCATGGGAATGACCATCGGTTTGGCGCTCGTTGTGACGCCTGCCATCGGGCTCCTGGCGGAAAAGCTCGACGATCCCACGGCGGTGCGCCTGGCACAGGCCGAGGAGGCGGACCAGGATGCGCGCGACGCGATGCGGAAACGCGGCTGGGCGCCGTTTCCCGATCAAGGTCCCGGCGCCGACAGCGCCGCGCACTTACTGAAGTCGCGCGGCGTCGAGCTCCTGCACCCGACGAAGAGCTTCCGCCTCGACATCGGCGGCGGCCCCTTGCACGGGCGCGCGGCGTCGGCCGCTGCCAGTGCCGCCGCTGCGCGCGTGGTGACGGCCGAGCTTTTGCGCTACCCGCGCGCATTCCTCCGGGCCAGTCGCTTCCGTCGCGTGCTTCTGTGCAGCGGGCTCGAGGAAGGCAAGGTCGACATCCCGTCGCTGCCCAACTACGAGCACACGCTGCTGCTCGACATCGACGCGAAGCCCTTCGAGCTCCGCCGTCTGCTCGACCACGAGCTGTTCCACTTCGCCGACTACGCGGACGACAACGACGTCCGGCACGACCCCGCCTGGGACAAGCTGAACGACCACTGGTTCACCTACGGCGACGGCGGCCGCTTCATGCGCGATCCCGATAGCGCGAGGCTCACCGAGAAGCTGCCCGGCTTCGTCACCCGCTACGCCACGTCCGCTCTGGAAGAGGACAAGGCGGAAACCTTCGCCTTCATGATGGTTGCACCGCACAAGGTCATGAACATGGCGTCGCGCGACCCTATCCTGGAGAAGAAGATCCGCGCCATCGAGCAGCAGGTCGAGCGGCTGACGCCGTCCATCGACGCGCGGTTCTGGGCGGCGCAGTGGCTTTCACCGGTACGGTGAGCGAACAGGCCCCTATGAGCTCGTACAGCTGACGGAGCGCGTTCCTCGCCGGTCGCGCCTACTACCTGGGCGGGTTCCGGCCCCGGCCGTTCAGCGCAGTCGTCGGCGACGTCTGCGTCGGCCTGTTGCTCTACGGTATCTGGCAGCGCTTGCGGCATCCGCGCGTCCTTCAGGACCGCGTAGGCCCGGAAATACCGTCCGGGCTTCATGGCCCGACACCCCGCTGTCCGGCAGGGACGGGAATAGCGAGGGAAACCCGAGCGCCTGTGGCTCCGGCCGAAGAGCGCCCGGAGCACCCCGCCGTTGCCCGGGAGACTCACGCATGGCGCAACGCGTCGTGACAGCCGTCATACTAGTCCCCACAGCCGCGTGCGGCGGAGCTAGGGTTCGGCCCCCACCCCACAGGAGGGATGAAGATGACCAGCTCCGTTGAAGCATTCATGGACCGATTGCAGAACAAGAATCCGGGAGAGACCGAGTTCCTCCAGGCCGCACGCGAAGTCGTTGAATCCGTGATGCCGGTGATCGATAGGAACCCCGCGTACAAGAACGCCCGCATCCTCGAGCGTATGTCCGAACCGGAGCGCGTGATCATATTCCGCGTTCCGTGGGTCGACGATCGCGGCGAAGTCCAGGTCAACCGCGGCTTCCGCATCCAGATGAACAGCGCGCTTGGACAGTACAAGGGTGGCTTGCGCTTCCATCCGCAGGTGCGGCTCGGCGTGCTGAAGTTCCTCGCCTTCGAGCAGGTGTTCAAGAACAGCCTGACCACGCTGCAGATGGGCGGCGGCAAGGGCGGCAGCGATTTCGACCCCAAGGGCAAGAGCGACATGGAGGTCATGCGCTTCTGCCAGGCCTTCATGACCGAGCTGTTCCGGCACATCGGTCCGAACACGGACGTTCCGGCGGGCGACGTGGGTGTGGGCGCCCGCGAGATCGGCTACCTGTTCGGCCAGTACAAGAAGCTCAGGAACGAGTTCACCGGCGTCCTCACCGGCAAGGGTCTGAACTGGGGTGGCTCGCTGATCCGTCCGGAGGCCACGAGCTACGGCGCCGTGTACTTCGCCCAGGAGATGCTCGCGATGAAGAAGCGCGAGATCAAGGGCATGACCGTGACCGTCTCCGGCAGCGGCAACGTCGCGCAGTACGCCGTCGAGAAGATCACCGAGCTCGGCGGCAAGGTCGTCACGCTCTCCGATTCCGGTGGCACGATCCACGACCCGGACGGGATCGGCCCCGAGAAGCTGGCCTGGGTCATGAAGCTCAAGAACGGCAGGCGCGGCCGCATCCACGAGTACGAGCAGCAGTTCAAGGGCTCGAAGTTCATCGAAGGCGGAAAGGCCTGGGCGATCCCGTGTGATATCGCTCTGCCCTGCGCGATCGAGAACGAGCTGGACGGCGACGACGCGCGCACGCTCGTGAAGAACGGCTGCATCTGCGTGTGCGAAGGCGCGAACATGCCCACCACGCCGGAAGGCAGCGACGTCTTCCGCGACAGCAAGGTCATCTACGGTCCGGGCAAGGCTGCGAACGCCGGCGGTGTCGCGACCTCGGCGCTCGAGATGGCGCAGAATTTCCAGTACATGAGCTGGACGCGCAAGGAGGTCGATGACCGCCTGCACATCATCATGCGCTCGATCCACGCCGAGTGCGTCAAGTACGGCAAGCAGGGCGAGTTCATCGATTATGTCGTGGGCGCGAACGTCGCCGGATTCGTCAAGGTGGCGGACGCCATGCTCGACCAGGGCATTGTCTAGATCTTCCCACGCCGGCTCCTTGCAAGGGAAAAGGGAGCCGGCAGACTAGCCCTGGACGATGCCCAACAAGCCGTCACGGCCAGCACTTCCGCGGATCCGGGCACATTGGCGCGAGCTGTTCCACTCGCTCATGCCGTACCGCATTCGCGAGGTGCTGCTCGTGTCCAGCGCCTACGACGCCTTCCTGCTCGAGGAAGACGGCGTGCTGCCGCACCGGATCTTCGCGGAATTTGCCGAGCTCGAGCTGACCTGGGCGCCGCGCATCACGCACGCCGCCACCGCAGAGGCCGCTCTCACGCTGCTGCGCCGCCGCCCGTTCCAGCTGGTGCTCATCGCCACGTCGCTGGTCGGTACCGACGCGGTGGAGCTGGGGCGGCAGCTCCGCGTGCTGCATCCGCTCTTGCCGCTGGTGCTGATGGTCTTCGACGAGGCGCAGCTCAAGGCCGTGACCCCTACGTTGCCCCAGCACTTCGATCAGGTGTTCCTGTGGAGCGGCGACAGCAACATCCTGATCGCCATCGTCAAACTGATCGAGGACGCGCTCAACATCGAGCACGACGTCGAGGTGGCGGACGTCCAGGCCGTGCTGGTGGTCGAGGACAGCGTGCGCGCGTACTCGACCTTCCTCACGCAGCTCTACCCGGAGCTGTTGCGTCAATCGCGCAGCTTGGTCGCCGAGGGCGTCAACGAGTTCCATCGGCTGCTCCGCATCCACGCACGGCCGAAGATCGTGCTGACGCGCAGCTACGAGGACGCGCTGCACGTTGCCAGTCGCTGGACCAGGAACCTGATGGGCGTGATGAGTGACGTCGAGTTCCCGCGGCACGGCGAGCTCGACTCCGAGGCCGGCATCGACCTGACGCGGCTGCTCCAGTCGCGGGACGATCCGCCGCCCGTGCTCCTGCAGTCGTCGGACGCTTCCGCCGCCGAGCGCGCACGCAAGCTAGAGGTCGTGTTTGCGGACAAGAACTCGCCGGACGCGATGAACACGGTGCGCTCGTTCCTGCAGGAGCGCATGGGTTTCGGCGACTTCGTGTTCCGCCTCCCCGACGGCGCGGCGGTCGGCGGTGCGCGCAGCGTCTCGGAGATGGTCGAGGCACTTGGATACGTGCCGCTCGAGTCGATCCTGCATCATGCCCAGCGTCACGATTTCTCGCGCTGGCTCAAGGCGCGCTCGATGTTCCAGATCGCGCGCTACACGCGCGGCGTGACGCTCGATGACTTCCGCACGCCGGAAAGGGTCCGCGACTACCTGCGCGACCTGCTCCGCGAGGCCTCCGACCACGACCAGGCCGGGGCCGTCACGGACATGCGCTCCGCGACGCGTTCCCCCAGCAATCGCTTCGTACGACTGGGCGACGGCTCCATCGGTGGGAAAGCGCGCAGCATCGGATTTTGCAGCGCAATCCTGGTGCAGGAACAGCTCCAGGATCGCTACGAAGAGCTCGAAATCAACATCCCCAGAACCGTGGCCATCGGGGTGGCTGAATACGACCGCTTCGTCCAGTCGGCGGATCTCAGGAAACTCGAGCAACTGGACGACAACGAGCTGCGTCGCAGGCTGCTCGCGGCTCCGCTCTCCGACGAGATGCTGTCGGAGCTCAGGGACGTCTACACCGGCTTCGAGGGTCCTCTCGCGGTGCGTTCCTCGAGCCTCCGGGAAGATGCCCGCTTCCAGCCGTTCGCCGGCGTGTACGCCACCTACATGCTGCCGAACAACCATCCGGACCCGGAAGTCCGCTTCTCGGAGCTCTGCCGCGCCATCAAGGCGGTGTACGCGTCGATGTTCACGCGCGAGACCCGGATCTACTCGGCGGGGCATCCCCACGGCGCCGAGGACGAGAAGATGGCCGTGGTGGTGCAGCAGGTCGTGGGTCAGCGTTTCGGGGATCGCTTCTATCCGCAGATCTCCGGCGTCGTACAGTCGTTCAACTACTACCCCGTGGGGCCGCAGCGCGCGGATGAAGGGCTCGCCGTGATCGCGCTCGGGCTCGGGCAGATGGTCGTAGCGGGAGGCGGCGGGCTGCGTTTCAGCCCCGCACACCCCGACGTCCTTCCGCAGTTCAACAGCCCGGAGCAGGTGCTCGAATTCTCGCAGCGCGAGTTCTACGCGCTCGACTTGAGCTCGCCTCTGGTGGACCTGTTCGCCGACCCGGGCGAGCTGCTCGGCCTGTACGACCTCGAAGTGGCCGAAGCCGACGGCACGCTGGCCGTCGCTGGCAGCGTGTACTCCCCGGACGACAACGCGGTTCGCGAGAATCTCGGCCTCGCGGGGCCACGCGTCGTCACCTTCGCCAATGTGCTCAGGTGGAAAGCCATCCCGCTCGCGCCGGCCCTGCGCGACCTGCTCGCCGCTTTGCGCAAGGCAATGAGCTCCGAAGTCGAGATCGAGTTTGCCGTCGACATGGGGGATTGGGGAAGAACGCCGCCCGGCGATCGCAAGCGCTGCACGCCGCGCCTGTACGTGCTCCAGGCCCGCCCCATGGCGGGCTACCAGGGCGGGCCGTGCGACGTCGATCCGGACGCATTCCGCGACGAGGAGCTGTTGGTGCGCGCGGGCAGGTCGCTGGGCAACGGTCGCATCGACGACATCCAGGACATCGTGTACGTCCGCAGCAGCGACATCGACTCGGCTGGGTCCCGCGCCGCGGCGCGCGAGCTGCGCGAGTTCGACCACGAGCTCGGTGCCCAGGGGCGGCGCTACCTGTTGATCGGCCCGGGGCGCTGGGGTTCCTCGGATGCCCGGCTCGGCATCCCGGTGGAGTGGCTGCACATCTCCAACGCGCGCGTGATCGTCGAGATGCCGATGCGCGGCGAATACCTGGAATCGTCGCAGGGCACGCATTTCTTCCACAACCTGACGGCCGCGCGGCTCGGCTATCTGACCGCGACACCAGAGACGAACGGCCTGGTCGACATGGCCTGGTTGGAAGCAGAGCCGGCAGTGCGCGAGACCGAGCTGGTGCGGCACGTGAAGCTCGAGCGCCCGCTTGCGGTCCAGCTGGACGGACGACACGGTCGCGCCGTCGTCGTCAAACCGGCGGCCCCACGCTAGGGCAGGGTAGGGGCCCATGCGAGAGCGCTTCCGCCGGATCTTCGAAACATGCGAGCCGTACATGGTGCATTCTCCGCACGGGGGGCGTGGGCGAGATTGGATCGGTAGCCGGGCTCGAGCTCGATCCTGCACTGTGCTTCGATCCGCTGCGGGCCGGCAGCGCGTCGTTCCTGCATGCTCTGCAGCGGCTCGACGAGATGACATTCGGTCCGGTGGGCATGCCCATGCCACGCTGGGTCTTCTACGATTGTGCCGAGTCGCCCGGAGGGATCTTCGGTTTCGCGCGGCGCGCCGACGCCGTGCCCGAATGGGTGCGGCGCGCGCTGCGGCTCGAGCCGTTGTACACGGGGCCGCTCCCGCTCTCGATGTACGTCGCCACCCCATGCTCGAGCCGGGCGGCTGGCACACGTACACGCTGTGCTCGCTCAACGAGGTCGCGCCGGGGGCGGGCCCGGCCAACATGCGCCTGCTCACCGAGGCTCTCGGCCTCCAGCTGTTCGGCATCGAGACCGTCTACGGCGCTACCCAGTGGCGCTCGCCGAAGCTCTCGGTGCACACGCGCTTCGGCCCTCTCGAGCTCATGATCTCGTGGACACCGGCCCATAGCGACCCAGCAACGCTCACCTTCCGTTGCCCCATCACCGACGAGCGCATCGAGCGTGCTCTGGGCCGCTGGAGCTGATCACCGCCTGGACGCCGGCGCACTCCGAGGCCGCGACCCTCACGTACCGCTTCGACATCACCGAGCAGCGCCTCCGGCACGCCCTCGGAGATCCTTCGGCGAAGCTCGCCTATCCCGAGCCCGAGCTCGAGGTCGACCAGGCTGACGAGGGGCTGATGCAGCGACTGCAGGCGGAGATCGAGCAGGGCGCCCGCTGCCGCCGTTCAGCGGCCGTCCGGAAACGACCGCTCGAACATTACTCGTCTAGACAGATGTTGAAATAGCTGTAATGTTCTAGGTGTGGCGCCGCAGGCCAACAGCCTGATCCTGGATCTGCTCAGCGCGGTGGACGGGCAGCCGGTCCCAGTGCGCGCGCTGGTGCGCGCCGCAGAGCAGTTCGGCATCTCCGCGAACAACCTGCGCGTCGCGCTGGCGCGGCTGGTCGCCGACGGCAAGGTGGAGCGCAACGAGCGTGGTTCGTATGCGCTGTCGGCTGCGGCGGAGCCGGTGCATCGGCGCGTCACGGCGTGGTCGCGCCTGGAGGAACGCGTCGTCGCGTGGCGCGGCGGATGGATTGCCGCGCACGTGCCTCCGCTGCCGCGCGGCGCGCGCGCGCAGACGAAGCGTCGCCGGCGCGCGCTGGGGTTTTCCGGCATGCGCGAGCTGTCGCCGGGACTCTTCGTGCGGCCGGACAACATCCGCGGTGGTGTAGAGGCAGTGCGCGTGGAGCTCGTGGAGCTGGGCCCGGAAGCAAGCGCGCTCGTGTTCGCGCTGTCGGAGCTCGACGCCGCGGCGGACGCGCGTGCCCGCAGCCTGTGGTCGGAGGACGCGCTCGACGACGTCTACGCGGAGATGACCGCGCGGCTCGTCCGCAGCGGCAGCGATCTCGAGAGCATGCCGCTGGAGCAGGCTGTGGTGGAGTGCTTCCTGCTCGGAGGGCGTGCCATCCGGCACCTGGCCTACGACCCCCTGCTCCCGGAGCCCATTGTTCGAGCGGAGCTCAGACGCGCGCTCATCGAGGAAATGCGTCGCTACGACCGCGCCGGTCGCCGCGTCTGGCGCACGTTCATGCGAGCGCAGGGCGCACCGGCGCCTGCCTCGCTCATGGCCTACAGAAACGTCGAGGTCCCGTCATGAAGCTACCGATTGTCGACGAGCGCACTCGCTTCGACCGCTTGAGCGTCGAGCCGCCGCTGAAATTCCCGGCAGCTATGCTCAACATCACCAACCGCTGCAACCTGACGTGCGCGCACTGCTTCATCTACACCGACGGCAATCCGAACGACCCGGCACACGACATCCCCGACGACGAACTGCTCGCCGAGCTCGAGCGCGTGCGGGATCGCCACGGCCTGTACGGCATGCTCTGGATGGGCGGCGAGCCGATGCTGCGCTGGCGCCTGCTCCAGCGTGGCGTGAAGCTGTTCGCGAAGAACATCATCACCACGAACGGCACGGTGCCGCTCAAGGACTTCGGCCCGGAGATCACCTACGTCGTATCGCTGGATGGCCCGCGCGATCTCAACGACCCGGTGCGGGGAGAGGGCGTGTACGACCGCGTGCGCAGGAATCTCCTGGCGCTTCCTGATGGTTTCCCGCCCACCGTGCAGATCCAGTGCGTGGTCACCAAGCAGAACCAGCACCGGCTCGAGGAGCTGGTGGCCGACTTCGTCGACACGCCGGTCAACGGCATTGCCTTCACCTTCCACGTGCCCAGCGAAGGTGAGGACTCGGAGCTGTCGTGGCAGGACGCGGCGGAGCGCGAGCCCGCGGTGGAAGCGGTGGTGGAGCTCAAGCGCCGCTACCCGCGCTTCGTGTGGAACTCCAGCCGGGCGCTCGAGCTGATGCGGCCGGCGACGGCCAAGCTGGTGACGGACAACTGTCCGGCGCTGCGCACGGTGCTGCCGCTGTACGTGGAAGATCGCCGCTTCTCGACGCCGAAGTGCTGCTACGGAAACAACAGCGACTGCGACCGCTGCGGCGCCTGGGTAGTGTTCGCCCACGCCGCGAAGCTGCCTGGGCCGTGGGACGTGGTCGTGTCGCCGCCCGAGCAGCAGAGCCTGCTCGCGGCGTACTTCGAGGCCGCGGCGGGGTGAGCCGCGCGCTCGCGAGCCCGCGTCAGGTGGCGAAGCCGGGATCGAGTCGATAGGCCTTGCGCAGGATGGACCGCCTTGTCTGCTCACGGCAGCAGCTGCCGCACTCGATCCACCACGCGAGCCAGCGTGAGCGCGCAGGGCACGCAGTTGCTGGCGCAGCAGTGGCGCCACACGTTGTCCTTCCGCTCGAGTAGCTCGCGGATCATCCCGCGGTAGGCCTCGTCGAGGAAGGCTTCGGCCATGGCCCGTTCGATGGCTGTGTCGAGGTCCGGCTCCGCCACACGTTCATGATGCAGGGATTCCGCCGTCCCGCCAGCCCCCGAGCGGCATTTCCGGGGCGTGCTAGGATCGGATCACTTGGCGAATATCGGCTACATCCAGGTCGTCCGGCACTGTAATCACTTCTGCGGCTTCTGCTCGAATCCGACGACGCCCTACGTGCACACCTTCGAGTCGATGAAGGTGCTGGTCGATGATTTCGTCGAGCGCGACTACTTCGGCGTGATCCTCACAGGTGGCGAGCCGTCGCTGCATCCGGAGCTGCCGCGCATCTGCGCCTACGCCCGCGAGCAGGGGCTGCACGTGCGCATGATCACGAACGGTTTCCGCCTCGCCGACCGCGGTTTCGCCAAGGAGATGGCCGACGCAGGGCTGCAGCTTGCGCACGTATCGGTGTATTCGGTGCGGCCGGAAATCGAGGCGCGCCTGCGCGGCGTGGAGGGCACGCTCGAGCGGGCTTTCGCCGCGGTCGACAACGCCAATGAATTCGGCATCGACATCAACATCAACTGCGTCATCAACAAGCTGAACGCCGATCATCTCGACGAGAACGTCCGCTACTGGATCGAGCGCCACCCGCACATCCGCCATTTCGTCTGGAACAACCTCGACCCCTCGATGGGTCGTGCGGAGGTGAACCAGGACGAGTTCACGCCGAAGCTCCGCGACTTCGAGGTCAGCCTGTTCCGCGCGCTGTCGCTCCTGTACCGCACGGGCCGCACCTTCCGCGTGGAGAAGGTGCCGCTCTGCTACATGACGGATTTCGCGTGGGCCAGCACCGAGACGCGCAAGATCGTCAAGGGCGAGGAGCGCATCGTGCACTTCCTCGACAATAAGCAGACCGTGCGCCAGACGGACTGGGAGCACATCTACGCCGAGGCGTGCGGCGCGTGCTCGCTGCGCACTATCTGTGGCGGGCTATTCGATCGCGGCAACGGTTACGACCCGGCCGAGCTCAGCCCGGTGTTCGTCTCGCGGGATGCCATCGTCGAGCGCATCATCCGCGACACCGACGACCCGAGCTACGGCTTGCGCACGCTTGACGAGTGGCGCCGCGACTTCGAGGCGCGCTGCGCCGAGACGCTGGCCGGCGAGCTCCGCCGTCCCGCCGGCGACATGCCCGACGAGAGCTTCCAGGCCCCCGACGCGCCGAGCGTCGGCATGGTGACCGAGGACAGCCTGCGCCGCTTCGCCGCCAAGCGCCGCGCCGAGGCCCGCCGCGCCGAGAAGCTCGGCGTGCAGATGGAGCGCCTACCCGTGCAGTCGCCCGATCGCGACGACTAGTCCCGCGTTTCCATCGAAGCGATGGGTGCTTCGCACGCGCGGCTGCGCCGCGCAACGCGGGACTAGCAGCGTTTGTTGGGGGCGCAGCAGCGCCCCCTCGGCTTCGCCGAGCCTCCCCC
>Ga0114931_10000183_pt1 | contig 71852 bp, 78 predicted proteins | sample 2SBtaG_FD_89579 | JGI IMG/M metagenome (GOLD analysis project Ga0114931, IMG submission 89579) | Deep subsurface microbial communities from Kolumbo volcano to uncover new lineages of life (NeLLi) - 2SBTROV14_V59a metaG | ecosystem: Environmental > Aquatic > Marine > Volcanic | place: Kolumbo...
AACTCGGATGATCGAGCCACCGCAATACCCCTTCCACCCAAACACCAACACGATGCAAATAATGACCGCCAACATGGTTTTCGAGTCCAACATACGGAAAATACAAATCGCGCACTTGAGCGTGCTTATCTAAACAAACAAGTAAATTCCCGTTGCCAAGTGTGAGGGATCGTGACATATCAAAACAATAAAACTGTTACAGATACTAGAGACGGTATCTTTGTAATGCTTTTTTCACTGCTTTTGATGCAGCCTTGGGGGTCTTCGCCTTTTTTATCGCTTTTGCACATATCGGATCATGCAGGACACTCTCAACCCATGAAGCAAAGTCATTTCGGTCTTTATTGGCATGGAAATCGAACTGCCATTTATGCATAGCGCTGAGCGTATCCCCGAGCTCAACAAGATCACGCAAGACCGGCCCTTCATTAACCCAGAAGCACCCGTCACCGACCGCAACGACCAAGCTTTTTGATGCTTTGCGGGTGCGACGACTTTTTTGCGGAGTAGTTTTTTCAGAACCTTAGCGCGTTTTTTGACAGCACGCTTTTTCGGAGATGCTTTTTTCGCCGTTCTCTTTTTTGTGCCGACACTCGTTTTCTTTACCTTCGTCACTTTAGCTTTCGTTTTCGTTTTTACTTTAGCTTTTACTTTCGTTTTTGTTTTAGCTTTCGTTTTTGCCCGTGAACTCTTTTGTGTTTTTTTTACTGCCATATGTTTTATGAATAATTAAAAAAATAATAGAATCAAAGCATTATTATACCAAAGATTCCTCCTTCTCGATAATATTTTTCTCACCGATTCGTAATTTTAGATCATTAAGAACATTCATGAATGAGATAAATGCTTCATACGGTGTTTTATATGGATTGAAATATTTATGCACATCGCCATCCGAAAACCATTTAGTGCACATGTAATAAAAATGATCCGACGTCTGCAATCGTCGCCAGTCTGAGATGATCTGTTCGTCGCCGGTAGCAAGTACACGCTCTTCAAGTGCGTACAGTTTATTGATCGCGTCGTGCTGGATCGGATTCGAGAGCCATGCGGAAAGGTCTCGCTCGACATCAGCCCATGATATAAAATGAGGAATATCAAGCTCCGCGACATCGGAGTATCGGTCAATGGCTTCAGAGGGAGTCACGAAATCATTATCGGGGTTCTTTAGTATCTCGCCCGGAAGATGTCGTAGGAAATTGAATATTCCCGTGTCTTCCCATTGGTGTTCACCAAAAGTCTCATAATCCATAAACAGGTTGATCACATTTCCGTTACCATTTACTGCCGATACCCACTGCGCGAATGTCGGCGCGGTCAGTGGATATCCATCCCAGTCGCGAGATGAAAAACGGAATGCAATATCATCTGAAAGTCGATAGTTTTTCAGTAATAACTTCATTCGTTTCGCCCCCGTTGGCCGATATAAGAAATTAGGACTGCGCCACCCAAGAACATGATCAGCCCCTTCGGAAAGGACCCCTTTGAAACCGAGAGCCTCCACCTCTCGAGCAAGATCATTATTGTAGATCAGCTCTGTGTTGCGAAATACCTGTGGCTCGACACCAAAAAAGTATTTCACTCGTTCTCGGTGCATCTCGACCTGTTTTCTAAACTCGTTTTTTGAATATAAAAATGAGAGTGAGTGAAAATAGGTTTCAGAGAGGATCTCAGCGCGTCCCGTCTCGACCAATTTCTGGAATGAGATCAACGTTTCCGGAGAATACTTTTCGAGTTGTTCCATAAGAACACCTGAGAGCGAAAAGCTCACTTTGAAATCGGGATGCTCGTTCAAAAGATCAAGCATCACCGCATTCGCGGGCAAATAAGATTTACGCGCGACCTTTTGCAGTATTTTTTGATTGTTCAGATCCCTATCGGAATCATCGTTGAAATACTCACTGTCATTACCAATGTCAAACACACGATACTGTTTGATACGATATGGCTGGTGAACTTGAAAATAAAAACAAACGGATGGCATAATAGTTATACTATAATAGCAATTAAATCATCATAAGAACATACTGTAGACGGTGGCACACTTTTTTGCCGCGCTCTTCCAATTGATCGTCTTTACTTCTTCATCACCATTCTTTTTTAAGGTCTCCTTAAGCGAATCATTTTCAAGAACACTCACGATCTTGTTCGCCAGCTCATCCGTGTCCCAAAAATCAACCTTAAGCGCGTGTGAGAGCACCTCTGAAACACCGGACTGCTTCGAAACAATGACCGGAGTTCCATTCACGATCGACTCAAGTGGTGTGATCCCAAATGGCTCCGACACGGATGGCATCACAAAAAGATCAGCCGCTTGATAAAGGGCAATAAGATCATCTCCGCGCAAAAACCCAGTAAAGATCACTTTGTCGGAAACACCGAGGGATGCCGCTTCGGTCATCATCTGACGTTCCATGTCTCCCGAACCGGAAACGATAAAAAGCGCCTTTGGATAATATTCCAGAACCTTTTTTGCCGCCCGCACAAAATACTCCGGCCCTTTTTGTATCGTGATCCGACCGACGAACAGCACGATCTTGTTCTTCTGCTCCTTTAGTTTATGAAGGCGCGGCGCCACGTCAGAACGAAAATCTGGATCGATCCCATTATGCACCACCGAGATCTTTTCAGGGACAATACCATAATGACGTACGATCTGATCCTTGGTAAAATTGCTCACCGCGATAATATGGTCGGCATATTCCATTGAATACTTTTCAATATCATACACATTACTGTTCACTCCTTGCCCTCCTGTTCGATCAAACTCAGTCGCATGAACATGGAGAATGAGCGGTTTACCACTCACCTTTTTTGCTTCGATCCCGGCGAGAAACGAGAGCCAATCATGAGCATGAATAATATCAAAGCGCTCTCGCCGGGCGATAGCTCTCGCACGAAGCGCATAGTTGCGCACTTCGCCGAGGAGTGTATTACTGTAGAGACTTTGCGCGATCTCGTCATCAAGATCGGAGAAAAGGTAGCTTTTAGAATTAACGTATGGTGTGAGAGCTGAAACAACCTCTTGAAATTCGACCGAACCGGTACCGGCACCTGAGCTTGTATCAGCGAATAAGATACGCATCCTGTCCGATGAAACATCACCGAGTTTTTTCGGGAGAACAAAAAGTATATCAGCTCCTTCGCTCGCAAGCGCTCGAGTTAATCCAAAACACGCAGTACCCAACCCACCGCTGTTGTGCGGAGGAAACTCCCACCCAAACATAAGTACCTTGTAAGCCATTCTTGTGTACTTTTAGTAAATCAGGTGTATTATAGCATTGTATTAACCGCAGCACCAAATAATAAAGTGGAAAATTATTCTCATCACGATGGAAGAACTGATAAAAAACATCATAAAGAATGGTGTTCTTCACTCACCTGAGATCATTGAAGCCTTTCGCTCTGTTGACCGGATAGATTTTGTTCCCAAAGAACACCGCGCGCGAACATACGAAGACTATCCACTCCCGATTGGATATGATCAAACAATATCACAACCAAGCACTGTGGCGTTCATGTTAGAACTGCTTGCGACTCGTCGAGGCGACAAGGTTCTCGACATTGGATCCGGGTCCGGATGGACAACCGCGCTCCTCGGGCGCATAACAGGACCAAGCGGCAAGGTTTTCGGGGTTGAGCGTATTCCCGCGCTCACAGAACTCGGGCAAAATAATATTAAGAAATACAATACATGCTCCACTATATCTATTGAACAAAGCGGTGAAAAACTCGGGCTTCCGCAAAAAGCTCCGTTTGACCGAATACTTGTGTCCGCGGCGGCAGATTCACTCCCCCGCACTGTACTTGAACAACTTAAGGAAGGTGGCATTCTTATCATCCCGATCGGAAACGCGATTCATAAAATTACAAAACACACCAATGGCAAAATTGATGATGAACAGTATGACGGCTTTGCCTTTGTTCCGCTTTATACATAAAAATAATTCGCCGACCAATGAATGAACTGTGAACTCGCTACCCTTTGCGTAAAACAAAGTGTGCAATCGGAGTATAGTCGATAATCGCCTACTATGAAATCGGCAACGAAAACCAGAATGTGCTCCCTTGTCCTCTGCCGGCTGATGAAAAACCAACTTCGCCGCCATGTCGCTCAATGATCTCTTTTACTAACGAAAGACCAAGCCCGGCACGGTCCGTATCCATGGAGAGTGCTTCATGCGCGCGAAAGAATTTCGAAAAAATATAAGGGAAAGCCTCCTTGTTGATACCAATACCACTATCACGAATGGAAAAAACGGCATTGTCTCTCTTGCGACTCAGATCGACTTCAATGGTCCCATCCTTTGGTGTATATAAAATTGCGTTTTCAAGCAACATATAAATAGCTGTTTTAATGCGCTCCTGGTCGATAAACACTTTTGGAATATCATCACTAATAGCGACAGACAAGGAAATATTTTTATTGATCGCCCCAACACGATAATCGATCACCGCTTGCCTGACGATCGACTCAAGACGAATATGCTCAAAAAGGTAATCGTAATATTCTGAAAACCGACCCGACTCCGCAATATCAAGAAGACAGTTTACCGCGCCAGTAAGATCGACAAGTGATTCCTTGAGCGTGGTGATCAATTGCTTGCCATCTTCATTATTAACATGCTCCTCAAGACTCGCAAGTAACCATTGCAAGCGAGTAAGCGGTGTCCTAAAGCGATGGGCTGCTGTTGTCACAAACTCATCCTTGACCTTGTCTGCACTTTTATACTTGTGCCAGAGGAGAAACCCGATGATGAAAAGTAATGTCCCGGCAGCGGGCGGAAGCGCAAAAATCACAAGCCCGTGCATATGATTAAACACGAATTGCGCCGCAATGCCAATCACCGCAACCAAAGCGGAGAGTATCACAATCCATAAAATACCAAGCATTATCTTTTTTAAAGGCGAAAGTATCGATATTTTCATGATTACTTATTGTGTTATGTCCTCACCTTTCAACCATTTAATAAGATCATCCATCAATTCGGGATGTGACACCAAGAGGTTCGTAGCATGCCCTCCTTTGGCATAGGTCTCGACATTTTTTTCAGCGTCACCAATAACTTTTAACTGATCAATTGTATTCAATGAATAGTCGTCGTCTTGCGCGGCGACAAGCAAAACACGCTGATCGCCCTTCACCAACGGCATCAAGATATCAGTTTTGATCCCACGGTAGTCAAGCCCCGGTGAGAGCAGGAACGCCGCGGGAGATTCCGGGTGGAGCGAGAGATATTCAAGCGCCAAGTTTGCGCCGATCGAACCACCACCAACGATAATATTTTCCGGATTAATTCCTTTTTTGATAAGCCACTGTCGAGCTCCTTCAACATCAGCGATCGAGCCTTGATGTTGTTCATCAGTGAATTGGCGATAATCAAGAGTTCGCGTCTCCTTCAAATCATCGACCTTTTCCGTAGTTGACCCTCCGTGACCTCGCAGATCGATCGCAAGTACACTATACCCTTCTTTATTGAGCTTACCCGCAAATTCGTTCCAGCTTTCTTTTGTTGCCGGCATCATATGCAAAAGAATGATTGCTTGATCGTTTGTCCCCGACCAGTAATTACCCACAATGTTGATCCAGCTCGTGCCGTTGTGCAACTTCGTTTCGTTAACATGGTATGAAATTTTTTCCATAATATTGTTTGGCTTGTCTTCCTGCCTGTGGGTATCAGGCATTTTCCCCCACCAATAGATCGCTCCGGCGCCGACAATGATCAAGACAAGAAACGTAGTGATAAATGACCGTATTGTCATTGTTGTATTATCTTTAATCTTTTAAAATCAACGATTACGCTGAGCGGGAAATTGTTTATCCAAATTCTTTCTTTGCAACCTATCGAAACCTTTCCTGGAGCCTGTTCGAAATCGTGATGGTGTACGATATGCGGGTCGACCGCTCCTGTTACCAATTTTCGCGTGATCTTTCATTGCGCGCCCGCTCCGGAGATCTCCCCGGTATTTTTTTCAAGGCCGGCTTTGACTTGTTCAAATTCATTTTCGAGTTTTTTCATGCGTGCACGGCTCGCTACAACGAGAGCGGCACCCTCTTTTACTTTCTTCAATCCCTCTTCCACATTGACTTCATCTTGACCTTCAAACCATTCGACGATTCGCTCAAGTTTTTTGATTGATACTCCGAGATCTTCTTTTTCCATATGTTACTTGTCTTTAATTGATTCGACACGTGTATCTATTGTACCATCGGCAACACGAATCGCAACTAGATCTTTTTCACTGACATCGTGAACACTGGTGATAACACCGCGTTTTTTCGTGCTTACGATCGAATAACCAAGCGCGAGTTGCCGCTCCGGGTCTGCCGACCGTATCGTTCGTTCCGCCCGCGTGATCCGTTCATCGGCGCTATGGATCATTCTTCCTCCCTCGTAGATCAGCCGAGACGCGCCTTCAGACAAACGTCCTTTTATTTTTTCAAGCGAAAAATGCAGTTTTGAAACAGCGGCTTCAAAGCCAAAGAGAAACCGATCGGTTCTTTTCATAACAGCATTCAGCATATTATTCACTCCGGACGAAAGCTGATCGAGTCGACCTTTTTCAGCAGTAAGTAATCGCGCAAAACTATTCAACATCTCCCGTTCCAGTATCGCAAGGTCATGGAAGCCACTCTCCCACCCTCTCCCCAAAAGAACAGCGGCGGCAGTCGGCGTTGAGACCGCAACATCGGCGGCATATGACGCGAGCGGGATATCGTTGTCGTGACCAATTCCACATACAACAGGAACCGTTGACTCGGCGATCGCCCGAACCACCATTTCATTATTAAATGCCTGTAGACTTTCCAAACTTCCACCACCACGAATGACCACAAGTACATCAACCTTTCGATTCTTAAAATACTCAAACCCGGCAAGCAAGTCACGACTGGCATTTTGTCCTTCAACACGAGAATCAAAAAAACTGATATGGTATCCGTAGTTCCCGAGATTACTTTGGAAATCATGGATAACCGCGCCGGTAGCGGACGTGATAAGTCCAATTGTATGGGGAAATTTTGGAAGCGGCTTTTTCCGTTCGGCCGCAAAAATTCCTTCTTTGGATAATTTTTCTTTTAGTTTTTTGTATGCCGCCTTAAGTGCTCCCTCGCCAACCAATTCAATACTATGCGTTCTGAATGTAAGGTTCCCGCTCGGCTTGTATATCTCCGACGTTCCGGTTCCAATCAGCTCCATACCTTCCTCGATATCGATGCCACTCACCCGATAATCACGAGCCCACATAAAACACCGCAACATACTGCCGTCGTTCTTATCTTTGAGCGAGTAAAAAAGATAATTACCCCGAAGGTCAAAACTGCTTACCTCTCCAATGACACGTACGTCTCGTGTAATACGGTCGTTGAGAATATCGAGATACTCACCTACCGAATAATGATCACGGTCGGCAGACGGTGCAGGGGTCCGCTCGTCATTCGAATTTTCGTCAGACCCTTCATTGTTTATGAGAGCAAGAAGAGCATCACCATAGCGCGCGCATTTCTTATCCTTTATACCCTTGATCTCAAGCAGTGCGTCTGACGTGGTTGGGCGTATGCGCGCCAGCTCCTCAAGTGTTGCGTTCGGAAGCACGCGGTATGGTTCCACGCGCTCTTTTTTCGCGGTATCATCACGCCACCTTTGAAGTTTTTTCAAAAGAGAATAATTCATTCGTATATTGCCATAGCGACAGCGTCAGCAACTCCGGGGTCAAAAGCTTCAGGAATAACGCGGTTCGGCGTCGGACTCTTTACGCACGCTGCCAGATTTTCCGCGGCACGAAGAAGCATTGGTTTGGTTATGCGAGATACCCGATTTTTGAGCGCTCCTCGAAAAATTCCCGGGAACACCAAGACGTTGTTGATCTGATTTGGAAAGTCCGACCGACCGGTTGCGACAATATGTGCTCCGGCAGTGATTGCAATATCGGGCTCGATCTCCGGCACAGGATTTGCCAACGCAAAAATGACCGGATCAGAACGCATGCTCTTTATCATATCAGCGGTAAGAAGGTTCCCTTTACTGACCCCAATAAAAATATCAAAATTCCGAAGTGAATGGATAAGATCTCCCGTTGCACAGGTCGCCACTTTGGGATCGCGATGACATTCTATATTGGTCAGTTCGGCAATCTCTTCTTTGTAAACACCAAGATTGGTACGACCTTTGTAGATTGCTCCTTGACTATCCGCCACGACAACATTCTTAAATCCATACGCGAGTAACAGTTTCGCGATCGCCGTGCCCGCCGCACCTGCGCCATTGATGTATACTCGCACCTCCTCTTTGCTTGTTTGTTTTACCTTCAGCGCGTTGATAAGCGCCGCGAGCACAACCACCGCGGTGCCATGCTGGTCATCGTGCAGAACCGGAATAGTAAGTTCCTCTTTCAATCGCTTCTCGATATCAAAGCATCGAGGAGCCGCAATATCCTCAAGATTAATTCCTCCAAAAACCGGCGCAATATGCTTGACCGTACGAATAATCTCCTCGGGATTCTGCGTATCAAGACATATCGGGAAAGCATCAATCCCCGCAAACTCCTTGAAAAGCATCGCCTTCCCTTCCATCACCGGGAGCGCCGCCTCAGGACCAATGTTGCCAAGTCCAAGAACCGCGGAACCGTCAGAAACAATGGCAATTGTATTCGCCTTGATGGTGTATTCCCATGCTCGCGATCTATCCTCCGCGATTGCTTCGGAAACGGCAGCAACGCCCGGCGTGTACACAACCGCAAGGTCATCGTTATTTTTCACTTTTACCTTGCTTGTAATCTCGATCTTACCTTTGTGGCGCGCATGCAGATTGAGAGATCGTTCTTTTGTATTCATGGTCATAAACAGATAGTTATTAAAATAAACACGGGTATTAGAAAGATTACATTATTCTACCAAAAAGAAAAAGCGTTGTATCAACAGGGCACACCCGCCGAAAACAATTGCGATATCACTATATCTTCCCCAGAAGACTCAGAAGCATAATGATCACATCAGATACATGGAGCCGTTTACACGTATTCGCTTGGTACCCTCCCCATCGTTGGGCATGCGACACGGGCGCGGACAGAAATTTGCCGAACACACCAATAGATTCCCATTTTTTCGCATCACTGTGCGACGCAAGAAAATCATCTACTTTCTTTGCAAGCGCAGAATCATCATTTTCTCGCTTTTCGTCAACGTGAAAACGATTTTCCCGTATTTTTTGAAACTCCGCAAACTCGTCACGGTTAAACCAGAAACCGGAACATTGATCGCAGTACTCAACCCGAATCTCAGAAGGAAAATTTTGATCATGAAAAGGCACGAGACGACGGTGATCTCTCGGGCAATCAAGTTCTGCTACCGCCGGTGTAAGGTTTTGAAGCTGTTTTCTATCGACATACTCAAGCCCTTCGGGATTGTTCTCTGTTCGATACAGCTCACTTCGGTCAAACCAAATACCACCACACTTTTTACACTGGTTCAGTAGTATTGGAACACCATAGTGTGACTCCGTTTTTACCTCCGCCATGGGGATTGCACAATTCGGACAATGCATATTTAGAGAAAAGTAACTACCACGCGACTGGTCTGATAAGGTTCTTTTGCATAGGATATTGAAAGTTCGGTCTTTCCGAAGACACGTTTTATTTTTTTTGCCATACGAACCGCGAGTTGGTTCTCGGTGGTGGTTATCCGGTAGCCACCTTTTGTTTTTTTGATCTCAATAACGCGATCTTGCGGATCCCGCTTCTGCGCGCGCGCACCATAACCGATGACGAAACGCACCATTTCCGATTCATATTTCGCGGGAATATTACGTATAATGATCTCCCCCTCGTAGAGACGATCACGCACCATAGAGCACGCTGGGCAGAGAGTAAATTGCACGCCACCTTGTGCAATTCGTGCTTGCTCGAAGATTTTACTACCGGGATGATGCCACTCCTTTCGAAAAAGTACATTGTGACACTGCCGACACACCGTAAGCCCTTTGCGCGCATGACCTGACTGTTCATGTTTTGCCTCTTTGTGCCGCTGAGGAACGCGCAACCGTGTTTTTTTCTTTGATCGTGATGATGACATGATCATGTGCTTAGCCAAAATGTATAAAATAATGATACCACCACAGACGGCAAATGCAACGTACCGAAACAAAAGAAAAAACCCGACAATGTGCAGCGAACACATTGTCGGGTCATAGTAAGATCTTAGCGAACTCTTGGCTTTATGCCGAGCCTCTTCAAGCCGCTCTTCAATGCGCCATCAACCGCCTGACGCGAATTAAAGTTCATGATACTCTTTACTTCGTCCATGGTCCGGTACTCTGGAGCGCTCGGCCGATCAAGACCAAAGTAGAGAACGAGCGCTCGGTGTACCTTCGGGCAAGATCTCTGAAGGTTTTTAAGTTCACCCTCCCTCTTTTTTTGCAGTAACTCAAAATACACCGGAATCTTCTGTTCTGGGAGGTCTTTCGGGAAACCGAAACCCATTTTACGCGCCCGCTCAATACAACCTGCAATCATGGCGCGTTTCTCCTTGGCAGCATTTTGAGCACGCTTGGCCTTTCGGGCTCTTTCAAGCCTCCTCAAGATCATCCCCGCAGTACGGCGTGACTCTTCAGAGATACGCACGGTGGGATCCAGCAGAAACAACACCGCTGAGATCTTGGCGGATAGCCGCGAGATAGGGAGCTTCCACTGAGGATCACACAAACTAAGTTCAGCAAGCGTGATATACTCCTCGCCCCGTAAACAAAAGAACCGTGCAGCAATTTCAGCTGCGATGATACCGTGCTCCAGCATCTCGTTAAAAAGTTCCTTTGCCGCGCCATCCATCGTGCGAAAGAAATGACGTCGCGACAAGTATCGCCGTGAATATCTTTTCTTCCAATGATACTGCCCCCTTGCACCACTTCTCCCATAGATGCGCTTGATGCGATGCTTCTGGAAGAAAACATCATAGGAGACACCCGATACCCTACGATATCCCGGATTGATCCGGATCGTTGTAACGTTTGGAGCTTTCTGAATGATCAACTCGAGCATCCAGACAAACGGGTAGCCGGAAATGTGCACGTGCGTTGTACGCGAATCCAGCTGATCAAAACTCGGGTCGTCACGTTGAGAACGAACGGCTACAAACATCGGTAGTGCCTTTTTCTCCTCTTTCTCCACGGGGAATCCTCCTCCAAAGGGTTAGAGTGATACTACTTTTTCTGAACAAGACCATACCACACGAAAGTACATTTCGCAATGTGTACCCCTATGGGCAGTCACCAGGGAGAGCACTCGTAAAATATGCCTTTCTTTTCTTCTCACCCTTAACCTATCCGACAGGCACGGAATGGGTATCCCCCACTAATCAAAGATTGAAACCAGATACTGATCAATATCACGTTGGTCGAGATCGTAAAAATGCTTGTTCTGCGCGTGGAGTACATTCGCAAGTTGGCGCCCAACAAACCTCCAGTGCCACGGCTCAAATTGATAGTATGAATTATCTTTCGGATAAGAAAGAACGAAACCATAACGGTACGCATTCTCCAAGAGCCATGTGTAAGCATCCGAGTCGGCAAAGGAGAGCTCCAGTCCACCTTCGTCAGTAAGAATAAAGTCAACCGCCGTTCCAAGCTGGTGCTCCGAGTACCCTTGATCGGCTGAGAATTGATTCGCGCCTGAACCATATACCACCCTATATGACGACTTTAAGCTACTCTGTTCATCAAATGATCGATACGCTGATGCGATTCGAAGATTAAGACCTCGTGCGTTCGCGTCCTTTAAGAGCCCTTCAAGAAATGGTTTTACTTGATCGAGCACCCACAGATCCTTCCTTTTTTCATAAATATACACAGGATCGATCTGCAACAATTTTTTCGGAATATAATTTTCGTTCAAAAATGATACCTTCGAATATTTCTCCAAGAGTTCAGGGTCGGTATTCTGTAATTTCGTGAGCGTACCCACTGCGCCCGCAATATTCTGAACTTGATTTGTTAAGTTGCCAACCTTTGCCTGTTCGGCGTGTAGATCGTTTTGCGCCCGAATAAGATCCTGCTTGGTTGAAGCAAGAACAACCTTCGTATCGTTAAGCAGAGCGGTCGTTGACGCAAGCTCAGCGTTAGTCGTGGCAAGGGTGGTAGTAAGTGAGGCGTTCTCACGCGAAAGAGCAACTGTTTGATACGTCAAATATCCTCCAATGGCAACAAGGACCACCAGAAGACCAAGCAGGAACATGTATTTCTTATTCTTGTTGTGGGGGGTAACCTCCATATGTGTCTCGGCAGTATATCATGCCGATATACATCTCGTCGAGAGAATGCCTTTTACTATCTCATATGAACAATGTTAGATCTGTATCTTTGAGAAAAGATAACTCCCGAGAGCAAGGAACAGGGCGGTGATCATACTAAGAACGAGGAAGTCGACCGCAAGACCAAAATGCGCCCCTCCCACCAGCGTCCCACGAATACCGTCAACACCATAAGAGAGCGGATCGATCTGTGCGACCCTTATCATCGCGGTCGGCAATCCATCAAGCGGGAAAAGTGCACCTGAAAGGAAAAAAAGTGGCATGACCAAGAAATTCATGGTGAGCTGAAACCCCTGCATATCTTCAAGTACTGACGCAATCGCTGTTCCAAGCGCGGTAAAAAGTATGGCAATAAGAAATACAAAGATAAGCGCAAGTGGGAGCATTATGTAATGCGCAGGTCGAAATCCGGCGATAATCGCGATCATAAATACGATCACTCCCTGCAGTGACGCAACCGTTGCCCCGCCGAGCGTACGGCCGATCATGATGTGGAAACGCGACACAGGAGCGACAAGCGTCTCTTTGAGAAATCCAAACTGACGATCCCAAATGATCTCGATACCTGAGAAAACGGCAGTAAAAAGAATGCCCATCGCGATAACTCCCGGAGCAAGAAATTGCATGTAGTCTCCCCCGCCGGCACGCTGATAGATCGGGCCAAAACCAAATCCGAGCGCGACAAGAAACAAGAGCGGCTGTCCAAGCGAACCAATGATCCGTGCACGAGAACGAAGATAACGCTTAACCTGCCGTAACCAAAGAGTATAAATAACGCTGAGTGTGCTCATCATAATAGTAATGTTATCGCTTCCACATTTTTCGCGCCATCCGCATGTGATCAATACTCCCGGAACTTTCTTCCCGGATGGCCTGACTGGTAAGCGCGAGGAACGCATCCTCAAGCGACGAAGTATTAGTTTGTTCTTTTAATTTTTTTGGCGACCCTTCGGCAATGATTGTCCCTTTGTCGATGATCGCGATACGATTCGCGACCCGGCTCGCCTCCTCCATATAGTGTGTCGTGAAAAATACTGTCATTTTCTCTTTTTGGTTGAGATCTTTAATATAGCTCCAAATACGATTACGTGTTTGCGGATCAAGGCCGAGTGTCGGTTCATCAAGAAAAAGTATCTTCGGATGGTGCACCAACCCGCGCGCGATCTCAAGTCGCCGCTTCATGCCGCCGGAAAATTGTTTTACAAGACTGTCACGACGATCCCATAATTCGACAAATGTCAATAATTCCTTAATGCGTTCCTTTCGTATCTTACTCGGCACCCGATAGAGCATCCCATGAAATTGCATATTCTCATACGCAGTTAACTCATCATCAAGACTCGGATCTTGGAATACAATTCCAAACGAACGACGTACTTTGTTTTGTTCAGTTACCGGATCATGATCATTCAGCCGAATTTTCCCAGAGGTAGGGGTAAGAAGCGTCGTTAACATCTTAATGGTGGTTGTCTTTCCCGCACCGTTTGGCCCGAGAAATGCAAAGATCTCCCCTCTTGCCACGGAAAACGAAATATCATTCACTGCGGTAAACTCACCGAAATCCCTAACAAGATCGTGTACGTCAATTATTTTACCCATAATGTAATGCGTAGTGTATCACCTTGCAGAATACCCGACAATACCTCTGTTGATCTTCGCATTGGCGCATGAGCTATTTTCATTTATACTGAGGGATATGAATATATGTCTTTATAACACCTTGACCCGATCGGTCGATCAGCTTACCCCACTGCACGATAAAAAGATTCGCATGTATACCTGTGGCCCGACGGTCTATAACCATGTCCACATCGGCAATTGGCGCGCGTACGTTTTTGCCGACATCGTAAAAAAATATCTTCAATCCAAAGGTTTCCATATAACTCACGTTATGAATATTACTGACGTTGATGATAAAACGATCAAGGGCGCTAATGAACACGGCATGCCGCTGAGGACGTACACCGATCAATACATTGAACAATTCACACGCGGAATGCATGAACTTCAGATCGAGGAGCCAGATGTTCTTCCTCGAGTCGCCGACAATATTGATGACATTATTGCTTTTATTCAAAAACTGCTTGACCGCGGATACGCGTATGAAAGCGACGGTTCAGTTTATTTCAGGATCAAAAAGAGCATCGGATATGGAGCACTCGCCCTCCTTGATACCCAAGAACTGAAACCAAACGCAAGTCTGCACAATGATCAAGATGAATACGAAAAAGAGAACATCGGTGATTTTGCTCTTTGGAAAGCCTATCAAAAAGACGATGGCGATATATTCTGGGAATCTCCCTTTGGGAGGGGGCGACCGGGGTGGCATATCGAGTGTACCGTACTGGCGATGAAGTATCTCGGTGAACAGATCGATATTCATACGGGCGGTATTGACCTCATCTTTCCTCACCATACCAACGAGATAGCACAGGCGGAAGGAGTGACCGAAAAGACATTCGCAAAAACGTGGCTCCACAATGCCCACCTCTTTGTCGAAGGAAAAAAAATGTCAAAGTCTTCACACAATTTCCTAACCCTTGAGGATGTCAAAGAGGCAGGAATCCATCCACTTTTATTGCGATACCTGCTTTTGCGAACGCACTTTCAACACGATATTGACTTCTCTCTTGAACAAGCCAACGAGGCACGGCAGATATTCAATAAATTTGTTCTTCTTTTTTCAGAGCTTGAGAACGGATCATCCGGAGCCGGATACCAAGGGTTTAAGAATGTCCTTGATACGGCGGCAAGGGAATTTTCCGAAGCGCTTGATGACAATCTGAATATGAGTAACGCGATGCGAGTCATCTTTGAACTCGGTACCGAGATCAATAAAAACATCTCGAAACTTACCGCGGAACAAAAGAAAGCAGCGCTCGAAGAGTATCAAAAATTTGATATGATCCTTGGCATATTCATGCCTGCCTATGAGTTATACAAAAATGCGCAGACGAAAAAAGAAAACGACCCCGAGATACAAAAACTCCTTACGAGGCGGAGAGAAGCACGGTCCGACAAAGACTACGCAACAGCTGACCAACTCCGCGACGAGTTACTTGAAAAAGGCGTTGCCGTACGGGACACAAGCAACACCGAATATATACTCGACGTCGTCGATTGGATCTAGTCTCATTTTCTCTTTTTTTCGTGCTCGAGGCACACCGAGTTAATACAGTACCGCTTACCGGTTTTCGTTGGTCCGTCTTCAAACATATGGCCGAGGTGCGATCCGCACTTTGCGCACACCACTTCCGTACGCTCCATACCGTGCGAGTTGTCGGCGACAAACTCGACCGCCCCAGGAAGCGCGCCGTCAAAGGACGGCCAGCCGGTGACTGAGTCGAACTTCGTATCCGAAGAAAAGAGCATGCTGCCACACGCCTTGCATGCGAAGTGCCCGGTTTCTTTCATGTCAACATATTTCCCCGAGAATGGCTGCTCCGTCCCCTTCTCTCGAAGAACTGCGTATTCTTCCGGCGTGAGCTTCTTCTTCCACTCCTCTTCGGTTTGCAGAATTTTTTTGTCTTTCATATTTTATTTGGTACGTACGTGATAGATCGTTAAACGTGACACATACCACCGCCGTTCTTTTCAAAATATCGCTGGTGGTATTCCTCGGCGCGCCAGAACGGACCGGCTTTCGTGATCTCGGTAACAACGGGGTTTTTGAGCTTGCCAGATCGGTCGAGCGCATCCTTTGATACTTCCGCAGCACGTTTTTGATCGTCGTTGAGATAGAAGATCGCCGAGCGATATTGCGCTCCCATATCGGGACCTTGGCGGTTCATCGTCGTCGGATCGTGCATTTCCCAAAACGCATCAAGAAGTTTTTCGTACGCAACCTTACCCGGATCAAAGACCACCTCGACTGCTTCCGCGTGTCCGGTTCCCCCGCCACACACACTCTTATACGTCGGACTTTCAAGATGTCCGCCGGTATAACCGACCGCCACGTCCACTACCCCCGGTATCTTCCGAAACGCTTCTTCAACGCCCCAGAAGCACCCAGCGGCGAATAATGCTTTCTCTTGTTTCATATCTTATTGAGTATATACGAACTCCTACCACAGCGCCCCGGCGCGATACAAAAGAGATCCAATCCACAGAACCAGCACAAGGTAATAAAGTGCCCAGCCCTCTGCGGGCGGGAACCAACGCGAAAAGATCCTAAAGTGTCTCGTATACCAACGCTTTCCGAAAATAACAAGCAAATTACACGACACACTATCAATGAGAAGAAGATAAAAAATGATTCCTTCTATGGTCATATATCTGTTTGATAATTTAACAATACGGCTATCACAGACATCGACTCCTATCTGCGATCAGGTTTTTTAAAAAAATACAGAAACCAAACTATTCAAACAACCTACACTGCTTGAGTAAAGTCCCCGGCGACGATGCCAGGAACCCCAAAGAGTGCGAAAAACCAAAAAAACCCAGCAACCGACTAGCTCTTTCCAAGTCTTTCATTTGATAATTATATCATAATGCACATTGATCGTTCCACCACAATAAACCCATAAAGAAAACACTCGCCTGTTAGCGAGGTGATTTCTTTATTCTTCTAAAATGTTGCGGGTGATTACTCGGTTTCCGCCCACACCTTGTCGAACATTTCGCCCCACTCCTTCATGCTCTCCCGAGTTGCCGCTGCAACCATCTCAGGGTGCGCCTCTTTTGCGTGATCGCTAAACTTCTGCTTCGCCTCTTCAGGAGTTTCTGCAGAAACTTCGAACGTACAGGTCTCGCCTCCGAGCTGTGAACACTTTATTGTTTTCATAATTTATTAATCAGTAACGCCATTAAAATCGACTTTGGTCAGCCTATTACACATGACCCATAAATCCTAATGGAGGTTGAACAAATGACCCTGTTAATCCAGCCGCGCGATAAAGTTTAAGTAATTTTTCGTGCCCGGAGTAAACGTTTCAAAGTGTTCAACCCTAAAATTGTACCGCGCAAGAAACTTCTCGATCTCATCTTTTGTGTAAAAAGAGAACCACCGTGGTTTACCGACGCCGGAACTTTCTCGATAGAGCTCGCTTTCTCCTTCGATCAAGCCGAGTCCGAGCATGCCGCCCGGCTTGAGTACACGCACTATCTCTCTGAGTGGTCGCCCGATCCGTGCTTTCGGTACGTGCAAAAGCGACGTGTATGCCCATACTCCATCGAACGAATTATCGACAAACGGCAAATCGTTGAAATCACCAAGTATAGATTCCAACCCTTTTTCTCGTGAGATTTTCACCATTGCCTCCGACGCATCCAAACACACCACATCTAGCCCGGCAGTTTTGAGAATGAGCCCGTCCCTGCCCGGCCCACTGCCAATATCAAGGACTTTCCCCCGTACTGACGTGACAAATGCATCAACCACGGTTCGTGGGAAATTTTCCCAGAAATCTTTTGTTTCTTCATCGTACTCTTTCCCTAGTTCGTTATAAGTTGTGATCGTTTGTTCGTCCATCAACATCTATAATTATAGAAACAAGCGCGCCAGACGAATATCCTCGTAGCTGTATTTACCTTTCAGTTTCTTGTGCACCGGTGCAAGTTTTGTATCACCAAGCGCCGCAATGCCGCTCTGATCATTTTTAAATCTGATCCTCTTGGTGCATACGGTGAAAGGTCAAGCTCGTATCCGCCATCTTTGAGCTTTTCAAGATGTCCAATGATCGTGCCAAGCGTCATACCGCGCTCTTGCGCAATATCTCGTATTGGTTTACGTTCCTGTAGCAACGCAAGAGTTTTTTCATGTGAAGGAATCTTGTGAGCAAGAGGGGTTAGCTCTGCTTCTTTATTTTTTTTGATCTCCACCGGATCATTCGTCCCGCCACTGCGAATAATAAAATCTTTATGCATGCGCTCCCAATCATCGCTCTCAAACCGCTCAATGACCCGCGACCACTTTGAGGACTCACTCGAAAGCCACCGGTCAAGCTCGATGACATACGGGTCAACCGAAAGCGCCATACTATTGAGCCCGAGCAATGTCAGCCCATCCAAACTACGGAGACGAGAAAGTGCTACATATCCTTGCCCATGTACAAATGATCTGGAAAGATCGATCTCAGCGGCATCGAGACTCATACCTTGACTCTTGTGCACCGTGATCGCCCACGCAAGTCGCAATGGCAACTGGTTCGCCGAAGCGAGCACTTTCCCATCATCTTCCACCTCCCAGCTCGCTTCCGTTACAGAGATCATTTTACCGGACCGCGTTTGGACGACCGGCATGTTCCCTTTGAAATCAAGCACGCGCCCGAGCGTGCCGTTTACGTACCCTTCTTCAAAATTATTTTTTACAAACATGACCACAGCATTCTTCTTGAGCCTCAGAACTTCCGGTGCCAAAATGCTTTTGCGCAACGCGGCAACAACGCTCGCTTTTCCAAATGTCGTCATCTTGTATTCATGCACAAGGCCGGGGAGCTTTTCCAGTTCCGTATCATTCACGGCGTCAACATCAACATTGTGTGTATAGAGACGAGTTTGCGATGTATCTGTCCTCTTACGCGCGCCATTCATTTTTGTAAAAACAGCCTCCGTTTGAGGCGAAACTACACCGGTACGTATCTCATTTAATATCTTCGTCAACGAACGGTCCTCTTGCCGAAATTGCTCTTCCAAATAACACACCCGCAGATCCATCTGCCGCCACGCACGTGATCTATCAACATACATTACTTCGCTTCTCCCGGGAGTAATCGGGGGAAGTTGAAAAAAGTCACCGGAAAGCACCACCTGCATCCCACCGAACGGAGTTTCTACACGCTTCATTGCCCGAGCAAGCCGATCGAGTGCATCAAACATCCTTGGATGGATCATAGACACTTCATCAATAATTAAAACGTTTGTCTTATCATAGCGCTTAAAAAGATGCTCTTTTTGCACCATAAACTCAATATCACGATCGGATAGATCGTCTTTAATACCAATCCCGCTCCACGAATGAATGGTCATTCCACCAAGGTGAGTTGCGGCGATCCCTGTTGATGCCGTGACAGCAACGGAAACCGCCCGATCTTTCAGATAGGATATATATGTATTGAGAACATGCGTCTTACCACTCCCGGCAGCACCAGTGAGGTAGACATTACGCCCGGTCTTCAAAATGTCGAGTGCCTCTTTTTGCGTCATATATGCATTCTACCATACGATGAACACACCATACCTGCCCGCTTTTTTGGAGGGGGTATGTTCATAATAGTTAAGATTAGATTGAGCCGGAGTTACCCTGCTTTTGCCTTTTTCTTCTTGTCCTTCTTCGGCTTTTTCGCTTCTTTTTTTTGTCTGTCTCTGCCCTTTGCCATAGTAATATCAGTATATCACTTATCCAATAATTTTACATCGTCATCTTTTTCTTCCTCATCAAGAACACGATACTCCCCTTCGCGCGCTTCCTTTTTCTCCTCTGAAAAACCATCGCCGAGCTTAAAATCAAGCTTGGTAACATAGTACACAATAAGTAAGATCAAAAATGCAACTGCAAGAAACCCAAACATATTCAATCCATAATAACAGAAATGACAACACTTCGCTCCCTCAAACCACTCAATTCTACAAGCACAACCTTCTGCCAGGTACCAAGAGTGAGTGCTCCTTCCTTGATCGGGATGACAACTGAAGGATCAATCAAAGAGGCAAGGATGTGGTTAGGCATGTGCGCCGGGTCATGCGGATGACGAAAACCATCGACAGGTATCGGAACCAGTTTTTCAAACACATCAAGATAATCCAAATCAGTGCCACCCGGATCAAGATCAGCGATCATTATCGCCGCAGTTGTGTGTTGCACAAATATGGTGCACACGCCGTTTCGCACGCCACGTTCTCTTAGCACGATATCTATCCGATCGGTAATATCAATGATTTCACGTTTTTTATGTGTTGTAACGGAAAAAGTATGCATTCGTGTTTTAACTGAACTACATAGCAGGTATCGCCGGCATGCCGGGAACACTCGGTAAGAGGATATTGTTCATAAGCCGGAAGCGAGAAGTTCTATCAATAGACGGCTTCTCTGTCGCAGGAGCACCCGTCGGACGGACCGCATAATTGACAATGAGCTCCCCGTCACGAATCTCGGTTGTCTGTGGCGCAATACCTTCTCCAAGCAACATTGCATTCGTTCCGTGATAACCCGCATCGTCTTTCGTCGCTGCAACTACGTAATAGATTGTATTATTTTCTCCCAAGCTTTGCGTGACAAGAAACGCCGCATCAGGGGTACCGTCGCCATTAAGATCACCTTCCGCCTCATTGCCAAAATAACGGATCCCATTCACAAGTGCCGAACCGGATGTTTCAGACACCCCATCAGTAAGCTTGATCGTTGCCCCGCCGAACGTAAACGCTGTATTCTTTAATGATGAAATATTTCCCGTCGAAACACTCGCGCTTGTTTGGTCAGTTTCACCCACCTCCTCCGGTGAAACGGCGGGATGAGCAAAATAGTACACGCCACCTCCGACAAGAAGCAGTCCGACCAAAATTGCGATCATTGTTTTATACATATTTTTATTATATTAGATCCGAGTAATAATCAAACAACGCTTTCACACCGGCGAGATTTTTGTCCCACTCAATCGTATCATGTGTCGAAAGCTCAACGGTGATCGCGGGAATCTCGATCGAGGCAAGCCACCCTTCAGAATCACCGGTTACGGTATATGCATCAAACACATCAACCGCTTTATAACCCGTAGCCTGAGCATATGCATTCATGATAGCGCGCGTTTCGGGAATGATACCATCTTCGCACTCCGACGCATATACCGCGTTCGACTGACTGTGCCAAAAAACAACAGCGGTTGGCTTCTCCTTGAAAACAAAGTCGCGAAACGCAGCTGCTTCAGGCTCAGAGAACGGTGCCGTCCCGGCGCTCACCGTGTTCCCTCGCCAGGTGCTCTTCGGTTGCCACTTGCAATCGAAGTTACGATTGATGTCGACATCATGTGCGTTAAACCGCCCCGTTCCCACTGGGCCTTCATCTGTTGGAACATCTGCTTCGCTAAATCGCCCTTCTTTGCCAATTACCTTATACACACCATCAGGATTCAATGCCGGGATAACCGTTATTTTTTCGTTTGTTGGGATCTCTTCGGGATGTGCCGTAAGATAGTCGATCATCTTATACGCCAATACCACACTATTCCATTCATAACCGCCATGCATGCCACCGACCAATAAAAGACGTGTTGAAGAGGCGTTGCCACGTGCCGGTGCTGTTTTTGAGGCAGGAGGAGTAAATGTATATGCCTCGATGGAGCGCCCCTCCACCGAATATCCAATGATCTCATGTCGTGGTCCGCTTTTAACAACCACCGACTGCTTGGGTATAGTGGGCTCCGGTGTCTGTCGTGTCATGTATGCAATATACGCGAACACCGCCGCACCGAACAACACAACAAGAAGTACAAGAATGACCACGCGTTTTGACATCAGAGGATTATTCATTCTCTCCTCTCTTATTGCGCGTAGTGCGTAAGTAGTGCCTTGATACCCGCAAGATTCTTACTCCACTCGGTATCAGTATGATTCGTTAACAGAACACTGATCGCGGGGATATTTTCTTTCGCAAGCCAATTCACCATATCGCCGGTGATCTTGTAGTAGTCAAAGTCTTCATATGCCGGATATTGTGATGCTTGTGCGTAGAGATTGGTAATTGCGCTCGTTTCTTCCGAAATACCATTATGGCAACTCGAAGAATACACTCCCCCGGCGGCGCTGTACCACACAACGACCGCGCTTGGCGTATGCGCATTCACATAATCACGGATAGCACGTGCCTCAGGCTCGGAAAATGCGGCGGTACCACCACTAACCGGTGTATTCTGCCACGTGCCGGTAGCACTCCAATCACAATCAAAATTACGGTTAATGTCAACATTATTATCGTTAAACCGCCCCGAGATGGTCGCACTCTCCGGCGTCGGTACGTCTGCAACAGTGAACCGATCCGTCGTGCCAACCGTCTTCTCAAGACCGTCCGGGTTTGCCACCGGAATGACCGTTATTTGTTCGTTTGTCGGGATCTCCTCGGGGTGTGCCGTAAGATAATCCATAAGCTTATAAGCGACGAGTGTTGTGTTCCACTCATAGCCTCCATGAATGCCCCCGACGAATAAAAGTTTTGTGGTCCCTGTGCCATAGTAATGCGCAGTGATATCACGACCGCCTGCCGATTGCCCGATAACTTCTTGCAGTTTGACAACATGTGGCGTACTGGTTGCCGTGCCAGATGGCGTTGTTGTTGCCGACGTTGTTGTACTCGTAGCAATGCCCGTGTCTGTCGGTGTCGAGGTTTCCGACGGTGATGCAAGTTGCTTGAACGCAACATACACACCGAGAGCAACAAGCACAAGAACGATTATGGTGATGATTGTATTTTTCATATGACCCTATTATACACAACCACCCCGGCATGAGACAACACTTGACTTTTATTTTGTTTATAGCGTGCTGACACCAACGCATACCATTGTTCCACTATTCCACGTATTCGATTGATCCATACATTTCGTTGGCGTCGCATTAAAACTCACCTATACTTCAAACAGAATATCGCTCGTACTGATCATCCGACTCACGAACCAGAAAGGTCGCTCGTTTCCACCAAATGATCCGTATCTGTAGAAATCCTCATTAATTCTTTCTTACCCCCGGAAGTATAAAATTATACTTTTTTTTTGGGGGGGGTATGCCAAAACATCAACGATGCTTGCACCAATTGACGATCGAAAGATCTGGATCCCGACCTGTTATCTCGATCAGCCAACGATCGAGGTAGATGGTAAGGAGCTATTGCTGGGCGGAGCAAAGCCAAATCCATGGCTCTCGCGCCTTCAACAGGCGGCGTAGTCAAACCATCAATCGCATAAGGCGGTACGAGCAATCGTACCGCCTTTATTTTTGTAGAAAGTGCCCCCCTTCCTACAAATCCCTAATGTCCTCCACCAACTCCGGGAAGCTCTCTTGATTAAAATGTCCGCGGTCAGTGAACCTGCGCACTGTTGCTTCGGGAAGTTTCGCGCTAAACTTGCCAAGATCAGCAGGCGGAACAACCGGATCATCAGTACTTCCATAGAGGAAGATACGCCCTCCCTGTTTGGCAAATAGATCAAAACTCTCAGGTACAATAAAATCACCCATGGAATAATCCGCATCCACCGCATCGAATGCCGGTGCGATAAGGAATGTTGCGCGAATCGTTTTTGGAAAACAATCTTCTGACAAATATTTTGCCAGAAACGTTCCCCCGAGCGAATGACCAAGCAGCATAATCTCAGGTTCAAGATGCGGAATGAATTTCTCGAACCATATCTTCCACTCGGCATACTGTGCGTTCATTTTATTCGGCATGGTGGGTGTGATCACTTCATACTCGGATCCAAGTTCCCCGCCGAGTGTTTTCTTCCAACCAATCTTTGACGTACGATACTCCTCAAAATCAATCTCCCGATCTTTCAGAAACTCCATATAATCCTCATACGTATCAAACGTATCTCCGCCGTGAATGACTATGATCTGTTTTTTCATTGAGCCTACACTATACTTAAAAACGTGTCTTCGAGTTCCCAATATACCAATGAGTAAATAAAATGAGTTAAAACAGGATCGAAAAAAGACCAGCCGCAATCCCCCAGAAGCCGATCCAGATCTTGAATGGTTCTATATCCTTGATAAAGCGCTCAAAGCCTTTCTGTTTTTTGAAAAAATCACCAAGCAAGATCAAACCCATCAAGATCGCCGGTATCGCTTGTGTAAAGCTACTACCGGAATAATACCAATACAAGGCCGAGGTGAGCGTCATTCGCTGAACGAGCATCACGACACCAAGGATCAAAACAACCCAGCCAATAAGACCTTCAAACGGACGAAGATTCTTTTCAGCCTTTTTGACTATATCTTTTGCCCCGAACTCCATGATCTTCGGTGCCGCCAAAAGGAACCCCGCTATAATATTCATGACCTGAAGAAGCATGTAGGTAATGGTAGCACTCCTAAAAAAGTTGTAAATACACGTACGCGTAAATGTATCAATAACGCTCATTCCGAGCGTTCCTTGATGAGGCTCGTTTCAAGATGCCACGTTCGTTGTACAAAATCCTAAAAATACAGTAAGATTTATCTATACAAAAAAACTATTTTTTATGAAAAGAAACTTCATTATTATTCTGATCGTCGGCATACTGACAGTGGTCGCATTCTTTATTGGTGTGACCTTTTTCAAACCAAAACCACCAACGATCGATCAGCTTATAACCTATTTCAGAGATCAAGGGCTGACGGTAACCGACTATGTGCAATCGGCGGAAATGCAACAGTTTGGTGATCGAGCTGAAAACGAGATAGCAAAAGCAAAAAAGAAACTCGGAATTGAAGACGACCCCGCGAAAAACCCAAATCAGAGTATTGATGGTAGACCACTTGTTGTAAACGGCATTAAGGTGTACGTCAACGTTTACCTGAACCCAACGATAGCAAGAGAACATTACCTCAAAGGTCTTACTCGTCAGGAAGAAAGAAAACGACGGGCGGAAGAGGATGGTTTACCTTATTATCAAACCGACTATTTTGTGAACGGATACTACCTCATGCATGTTGACCATTGGCAGGCAACACTTATAAACGGCGTTCTTTCCATGCGTCCCAACATTGTCACGATCAACGCAAACGACCTTGCGAAGATCACTGACACTTTTTTAGGCTACAACCGGTAGCGTGAGAACATTCCGATACGATCAGGCCAGTCATTGACTCCGCACATCAGGTTCTCTATACTCCCAATAGAAGACATCGCATCATCAACCGCCTTTATTCAGAAAGGAGGGTTTAATCCCATGTCAAAACGAAAATACGTTCTTGTGAACGTTAAACGGTTGTGGAAGGACATTCCCGTCTACATCAGGATCGAGACTAAGGAGAGAAAGGTCAGTGAGAGTCTTGCCTCAACGATCAGGAGCATGTTCGCTCGCTTGGGGCTTACCGCGACGATCAAGTCTGGCGCGCGTTTCAAAACGCACCCTCCCGCCGGTGCTCTTGTTGTCACCATCGAAGAGGTTCTTCTTGGAATCGGCGACCTCTGGGGAAATGACGAGGGTGTGTGATCAATGCACAAGCGGCGGTCGTATACGCGACCGCCGCTCTCTTTTTCCGGGTTACGTGTTACACAACGATGTTTACAATCTTGTTTTTCACGCAAACGATCCGCTTGATCTCCTTTCCATCGATCCATTTTTGTACCAATTCACGCGCGAGAGCGCTTTTTTTCATTTCATCTTCATCAGTATTAGCTGCAATAGTGATCCGATCACGAACTTTTCCATTGACCTGAATGACCATCTCAATACTCGACTCTTGCATCTTTTGCTCATCATATTCCGGCCACGTCGTAGTATGAATCGAAGAATTATGCCCGAGAGAACTCCAAAGCTCCTCAGTAATATGCGGTGCCATCGGCGCCATCAACTGAAGCAAGACTTCATACTCATCTCGTGCCAAAGTTTCTCGCTTTTCCATATCGCTTACCAGTATCATCAGCGCGGAAATCGCCGTATTGTAATTGAGCGACATAATATCATCCCCCACCTTTTTGATCGTTTTATGGAGAAGTGTTTCGTTCGTTGCCCCTTTATCTCCAACACGATCAGACAATCTCCATATTTTTTCCAGGAGACGACGAACACCAAGGATCGTTCCCGAGCTCCACGGCTTCATATCTTCGAGCGGCCCCATGAACATAGTATGCAAGCGGAGCGTATCGGCACCGTACGTTTCGATCAAACCATCCGGATTTACCACGTTACCGAGCGACTTACTCATCTTTCTCCCATCCTCAGCAAGAATGAGCCCTTGATGACGTAATTTTGAGAATGGCTCATCGAAGTCAATGAGCCCTATCCGATGGAGCGCTTTTGTGAAAAATCGCGCATACATTAAATGCAACACTGTATGCTCGGCGCCACCAATGTACATATCAATAGGCAACCAACGCTTGATCATTTCTTCGCTCGCAAACGCTTCTTTGTTCTGTGGATCTGCAAAGCGAAAATAGTACCAACTCGAACACACAAACGTATCCATCGTATCAACCTCGGGACGCCACCCCGCGCCAAACAGTTTCTCTGTTCGGTCTTTCAATTCCTTTGAGTCGGCAAGTGGTGAGATTCCCGTCGGCTTAAACTCGACGTCAGTCGGAAGCAACCACGGTAAGTGCTCTTCTGGCACAGGGTGCGCGTTCCCGTCGGGATCATACACAACCGGAATCGGCGCCCCCCAATATCGCTGGCGTGAAACAAGCCAATCGCGAAGACGATAATTTGTCTTTCTCACGCCGATCTTTTGTTGCTCGACCCATTTTCCCATTTTTTCCCGAGCATCGGCGGATGACAGCCCATCAAACTCGCCTGAATGAACAAGCACGCCATCTTCGGTATAGGCTTCATGAGTTATATCGCCACCGGCAATACTTTCAATGATCGGCAACCCGTATTTTTTCGCAAATGCAAAATCACGTTCATCATGCGCCGGAACCGCCATCACCGCACCCGTTCCGTAATTGGCAAGCACATAATCACCAATGAAAACGGGAATCTCCTTCCCGGTGAAGGGATTGATTGCGCTGACACCCTTGAGTTCAACTCCGGTCTTCTCTTGCGCCATCTCGGTTCGTTCAAGTTCGGTCTTCTTTGCTGCCGCGGAAATGTAGTCAGTAACCTCTTTTTTATTGGTCGTTCGTTCAGCCAGGTCACGCGCCATGTCACTTTCCGGAGCGATAACCACATAGGTCATTCCAAAGACCGTATCAATACGAGTTGTATAAACGGGAATGACCTTGTCGCTGTCGACGATCGGCAACTCAAACTCAACTCCGGTGCTCTTTCCAATCCAATGCCGCTGGTTTGTTTTTGTCGACTCCGGCCAGTCAACCGTATCCAATCCACTGATGAGATCTTCCGCAAAATCGGTGATCTTAAAAAACCACTGCTCCAGATCTTTTTGCACAACCTCGTTCTTACAGCGCTCGCATGCACCATTCTCAACCTGCTCATTGGCAAGAACAGTCTTGCATGCCTCACACCAGTTTACCTTTGCTTTCTTTTTATATGCCCAACCATTTTTGAGTAAAGTTAAAAACCACCATTGAGTCCATTTGTAATATTCGGGACTCGAAGTATCGATCTCGCGCAACCAATCATATGATGTGCCAAGCTCGCGGATCTGACGTGTAAAATTCTTGATATTCTCATGCGTTTTTTTATTGGGATGAACGCCTGTTTTTATTGCAAAATTTTCCGCCGGCAGACCAAATGCGTCCCACCCGATCGGATGAAGAACATTCTTCCCGCTCATACGAGAAAAACGAGAATAGATATCGGTCGCGGTGTAATTTTCAATATGCCCCATGTGCAATCCATTACCGGACGGATACGGAAACATGTCAAGTACATAGCATTTTTCTTTTTCCTGATCTTCGGGCGTTTTATATAAACCATCCTGCTCCCAGCGCTCCTGCCACTTCTTCTCTATTTTTTTGTGATTATATGCACGCATAATTATTATAGTGGTTTCATTGTACCAGAAAAGAATTTTTCCTACCATTCACGCTTGAGGCATCGTACCCAACGCAAAAAACTTATCAAATGCCGGTACGCAACGAGTTTCTTATTCTTATATCTTAAATTCAACCACATCGCCATCTTTGACGATATACTCTTTCCCTTCGGTACGAATGAGCCCTTTTTCGCGGGCCGTAGCGGCACTCCCCGCCGCAAGCAATTCGTCGCAGGCAATAACTTCCGCTCGAATGAATTTGTCGTGAAAGTCGGTGTGGATCGCAGTACCGGCGATCGGGGCAGTTGAATCACGTTTGATCGTCCACCCACGGGTTTCATCCGGACCAGTCGTGAAATAAGTGATCAGCCCGAGCAGGGCATAACTTGTACGAATAAGCTCCCCGACGCCATCGCTCCCCTCCTCGGCACCAAGTTCTTTTCGGAACATTGCGCGTTCATTCTTTTCGATCCCGGAAAGTTCCTGCTCGATACCCGCGTCAACAATGACCCACTTTGCTCCTATTGTAGTGAAAAAATCGATCAGTTTTTTGAACCGCTCATCGTTTATCTCGTCGAGATTTCGCGCGCCGGCTTTTTTGTTAAGTACATAGAGGATTGGCTTGGCCGTGAGGAGCGAAAGCCGCTTAACGATCCCTACCTCTTTTTCGGACAGATCAACCGCTGAGGCAAATGTGCCGGCAAGAAGCGCCTGTTCCACTTGCACAAGCGCGCTTTTTTCCGCCACCGCTTCCTTATCCCCACGCTTCACGTCCTTTTCAATGTTCGCAAGTCGTTTACTCACCGTTTGCGCGTCTGCAAGGATCAGCTCAAGATTGATCGTCTCAATGTCATCCACCGGATCAATAGCGCCCGAAACATGCGCCACATCACCATCTTCAAATATGCGCACAACTTCGGCGATTGCATCCACTTCACGAATGTGCGCGAGGAATTGATTGCCAAGCCCTTCCCCTTCCGACGCTCCTTTCACCAATCCCGCGATATCGACGAACTCGATCGCGGCGGAAATAGTTTTCGCCGATTTCGAGAATGCTGAAAGTTTGCCGAGTCGCCGATCGGGCACAGCAACAACCCCGACCGACGGATCGATCGTGCAAAACGGATAATTCTCCGCGGGCACCGTCTTCTCCGTCAACGCGTTAAACAGCGTGCTCTTTCCCACATTCGGAAGTCCGACGATGCCGATCGAAAGCATAATCCTATAGTATCTCTTTCAACTCACTCTCGTGTGTTTTTAACACCGCGGTAACAGCGCTCATCTGATCTGCTCCTCCTTTCATTTTCTCCTGTACCTCCGTGGCGATTTTCTGAAATAACTCGGGGTTTTCCGTCACGACCTTAACGATCTTCTCTTTCTGATCCGCAGGAACATCTTTCAACTGCTTATCGAGCATCTTCTTCATTAAAAATTTCTTGAACATAAAAATTATATCTTAATTAACAACAGCACTCAGTATACCATCCGACAGTAAAAATCCAACTATAAAATAGAAAAAACCGTCTTATCATCAATAGACAAATGAAAAACGCCAACCCGAGGGCTGCCGCTTTTCAGTGTAGCTATTTTCGGAGCAAACTCTAAAAACAACTACAATGACTATTGTACGCATGGCGAAAAATATGTCAAGCACCTGCGAAAAAAGAAGTGGATAACTCTCTTATACGTTGCTATAGAGCCACAAATTTCCATTACTTCCTTTTCTTTTTGAGGATAAATGCCGCTATGGCAGTGGCAATAAGAACAGCAACAAGAACACCGATCGAAAAGATATAGTTACCCGAAACAAGTGACGCTCCACCATAGGCAAAGATAACAGCAAACGGAATGATGCCGATCAGGGTTGCAAGCATATATTTTCCGAAAGATATGGAACTGAAAATACCAAGCGCGTAACTTAAGACATCGACCGGCAGAACGGCACGAAGAAGGACAACACCAAGAAACTCGATGTTCGGGTTGATTGCGTTCGCATACGTATCAACCTTCTGCAGATCAACAAATCGTGATAGAAAGGGCCGCCCCATTGTCCGCGCGATCAGGAACGCCAAAGCCGCACCAACACTCCATCCTAAAATATTGTAGACAATAGCAAGTACCGGCCCCCAGATCGCTCCCGCAATATAGAAAAGCGGAAGATTGAACGGCGCCAGAACGATCGAGAGAATGACAAGTACGATATAGATGACCGAGCTCAAAAGAAAATTCTGTCCAACAAGTGCGATCACCGCGTCCGATGTCTGACGAATAAAAATAAACGGTAGGGCAAAAATAACAGTTACAACCACCAGGATCAGAAAACGGTATTTCTTCATGCATCCAGTATACTACCGATAGCCCCCGGTGCAATTGGAAGTGGTATTATCATAAATCGCAACCGGTGGTATGATAAAGCAATGAATATCGGATGCCATGTTTCAATCGCCGGCGGAGTCAATACCGCCCCCGAGCGCGCGCACGATCTCGGATGCGAGTGTTTTCAAATGTTCTCTCGTTCTCCAAAAGGAGGTAAAACACCCCCACTCACCCAGGAGGTCGTCACTGTGTTCCATGAGGAAATGGAGCGTACCGGAATCGAGAACGCTTACATCCATGCTCCGTACTACATAAACTTTGCCTCGGCAAACACTCGCATTCGCTACGGCTCGATCAACGCGATCCGGGAGGAACTCGAGCGCGCAAGTGTACTCGGGGTCAAATACGTTATCACACACCTTGGATCAAGCAAAGACCTTGGGAAGGAAGCGGGGGTCAAGAAAGTTGCTGAAATGATGTTCGGTATTTTTGCCGATTACCAAGGGAGCGCGCAGCTCTTGATCGAGAACAGCGCCGGTGCGGGAAATATTATTGGTGACTCCTTTCAGGAAATTAAAACCATCACTGATACCGTGAACAACAAACACATTGGCGGAGTATGTCTTGATACGCAACACGCGTTCGCGTCCGGGTACGACTGGAGAACAAAAAAGAGTTTTTCGAAAGCGATCAAACAGATCGACAATGAAATTGGGCTTGATGCTATCAAGGTGATCCATGCCAACGATAGTATGACCGAGCTCAATTCTCGCCGCGACCGCCACGAGCACATCGGCGTAGGATATATAAAAGAAGAAGGGTTCCGTCCGATCGTTGCCCTCGCCGAGGAGCGCAACATTGACATGGTACTTGAAACGCAACACGCCGGCATAAAAAATGATCTTCGTCTTTTGAAACTTTTTCGTGATGAAGCGATCAATGGATAAGCAGACAAAAGCAACACAGCTCAAAGCGATCAATGATCGGTGGATACGGGAGTGCTCATGCTCACTGCGCGAGGACGCGACACAACCTGTCCCCGGTGATGGCAATGCTGACGCGGATATTGTCTTTATCGGTGAAGCACCCGGGCGCAACGAGGATATTCAAGGGAAACCGTTTGTTGGTGCCGCGGGGAAATTCCTTGCGGAGATGCTCCATGGTATCGGCATGAATCGAGAAGAGGTTTATATCACAAACGTAGTGAAATATCGCCCGCCGAATAACCGCGACCCGCTCCCCGACGAGGTACGCGATTGTGCCCCTTGGCTTGAAGAGCAAATAGCGCTGATCGATCCGAAGGTGATCGTTCTTCTGGGACGGCACGCGCTGGAACGATTTTTCCCCGAAGAAAAAATATCTCACGTGCACGGGAAACTCCTGAAGCGAACATTCCAAGGATTTGGTAGGCGAAACTTTTTTGCACTCTACCATCCGGCTGCGGCGCTTTATAACGGCTCTCTGCGAGGCGTGCTTATTGAGGATTTTGAAAAGATCCCAAAAATTATCGCCTTGGCACAAAAGGAAGAGCGTGAAAAAGAGCATACGACAGTACCAATTTTTGAGAAAAAGCATGATCGGCACTCATAGATTTTCCGCACCACCAATCATTCGGTACAGATTCTCCTCTCACTGATCCAAGGTGGTCAAGCGGTGTGACGAAACCATCTACAACTCTGCCGATGATATCATCTTTGATCTTGATTGAAGGCATCTCTTTACTACGATAAGGTTTTCGTGCCGGGTCAAACGATTCATTCTTAAGTTCAAAAAATAATTGCAACACTTCAGTGACAAGCAGTACTATTGAAGTACCTAGCAAAACCAAAGAAAACCATTAAAAAGTACAGAACATTTACCGAAATAAGCTACAAAGAGCGGATAGAAAAACCTATTCTTTTGCGGTAAAAACGACACTGATCGCCTCTTCTGTATACTCAAGCAGAAGGGGTGCGCTTTCAAGTACGTCGGAGGGAACTTCATAGTAATTCTTGAGCACTTGTTTGGCGCTCGGTCGGAATGGCTCCATCCCCGCGTCTTGATAGCGCGCTCGAGTACGCTCATTTGTTTTCAAATAAAGAACCCCATCAGAAATGATGCCAAAAAATACACCGCGCGCGTATAGCCCAAACCCACCAAACATATGTCTGGCAGTTATACCCGGTAACCCACTAAGCTGGTCGAGCACAAAGTCCTTAAAAGATCCATCTACTGGCATGATCCATTTTTTATTCTTCTATCGATCCCTCCCGGCCTGCTATTCGTATTGCCGAATCAAGCCGTAAGTAAACCACCTATTTTCACCCTCTATTTTCACCCTTATCTCCGCGTCTTACCAATTACCAAAGTTATGTGCGGTCGCACACAACTATGGTAATCGGTAATTAATCGTTGTTTTCTTTCAAGAAGAACACAAGCGGAACTCATCTTAATTGCCTTGCTTGCCCTTCACTTCGTTCGGAGTGCCGGGAATCGTCCCACAGTTACTAACTCGCTTGTTCGCGCTGTGCGCTCCAAGCTCATAAGTACTGCTGGACGCGGCTCGCCGTCGCTTCTCGCGACATGCTCCGCCGTTCGATTCCGGACGCAAGGCAAGCAGTTGCCTTACTCATCCCTCACTTCGTTCGGAGTGCCGGGAATCGAACCCGGATCACACGAACCCGAATCGTGCATACTACCGTTATACTACACTCCGCTCCTATCAACTTTGCTATTCTACAACCAAATCACCTCAACGACAACCGAAAACCCGTCAAGAGATACTGATCGCTTCAAGCACCAAATTCAAACTCAATTTGAGAAAATACCCTTGTGCAGGAATTACGTAATTAACTCTAGAGTTAATTACGTAATTCCTGCCAGTTACCTCGTTTCATTCGGGCCACCGGGAATCGTCCCACAGTTACGAACTCGCTTGTTCGCGCTGTGCACTCCAAGCTCATAAGTACTGCTGGACGCGGCTCGCCGTCGCTTCTCGCGACATGCTCCGCCGTTCGATTCCGGGCGCAAGGCAAGCAGTTGCCTTGCTCGCCCCTCACTTCGTTCGGGCCGCCGGGAATCGAACCCGGGCCACACGCACCCCATGCGTGCACACTACCATTATGCTACGGCCCGTGCCGCCCATAGTAGCACATTTTCTCTAAAAATGTCAGTTATGCCGTCGGATCAATTACTCGTCCCATGAAGAGAATATGCCCGCTCTTTTTTTCTTGAATAATGAAGATAAATGGGTGATCGGCGCGGAAAACAGGGATGTCAATCGGCATGGAGGTTGGCAATAACGAAATACCGGTTGCTGCCGCCGCTTCCGTCCCCTCTTCGTTCACGTCAATAAACGCTTGGTGGACGACCAGCCCGATGAAAAGTTCGCGCTCGTCGGTTATGCCGGTGAGGTCAGCACCACCAGTTGGTGTCGGCGCTGTAAACGCGAGCGGCATACCAAGATTACTTAAGTTATCATTCAAAGTGTATTTACTACTGAACGTGAACTTGGGAATGTACACATCCACCCGCTGTTCCCGCAGAGCGCTTCGCCACCCGTCGAGAGTCTCCAAGGAAAGGGTATCCTCAATTTTTTTAAGGTCATTCTCCTTCGGAAGCACCACGAGCATTGAGAGATCATCACCTTCATACGGCAATTCGAGGACTTGTGCAATATCGTTCTCGTCATAGTTATACTTAGCATCTTCCCCTGTTCTCTGCATCATATGTGCCGTCGTTGTTTTGTCGTCCGTCACATGGAAATCATCATCGTAAGTATCTTCTTTCTTGAATTGATCCGCCCACGTACCCTTAAAGTAGATGGCGTTCGTGAGCACAAGACGTGTTGCCGGAAGAATTGTTCCTTTGCGAAACAAATTTTTGATCTTATTGTTCGTTTGATCCTCAACCCATGAGTTGATCGTTTGTCGTGCGGATTCGGTAGCATTGACAAAATCAAGGTTCGTCGCTTTTCCGCCATAGTAGTTCGCGAGGATATCAGTATAGTCAGAGTGTATCGGATGGTCGTTTTGTACCCACAGCGCGTTTGCGGTTTTGAGTTGGTAGGATGCGTTCTTCGGGTTCAAGCGGTTGTAGATCGCCGCAACTGATGATCGCCTTGTGGTATCGTCTTCCGGCAAGTGAAAGACCGAGCGGATCTCGTCGGCCGTTTTACCTCGCGCGCCTTCGTACACCATTGAGAGCGCGGTGGAGATGCTGTAGGGCGAGAAGAAAATGTTTTTTCCGGTTTCTTTCTCCCTTAAATTTTGATAGAGCTCAAAAGCGAACTGATCGCTCCCCTGCTCAATACTTGCGATCCCCGTCGGTGTCGCGGCACTCTCGTCGAGCACGATCGGCGAGGTTGTGGGAGTGTTCACAGGCGAAGGATTGCCACTCTCCCCCAAAAAATAGAACGCCCCGCCAGCGACGATTATTACTGTTATAGCAATTTTAATGAATGAACTCATGGTAATAGAATATAAATTACAATAGGTTCATTGTAGCACAAAAAAGGTTGCCATACCCGCGATAGATATGGTTCAACCATTACACGATACCAGGTATTACTCGCCAAGTTTTTGTACAGTTGAATCAGCGTTCAAAATAATCGGCCTTGATAATTTATCATTAAAATATGTAGTAAGAAAAAGCGTAAAAACTATAAATAAGTTTTCTGAAATAAATTTAAACTGAAAATTTAACATAAGCGTTACAGTCAATAACAAAAAAATTAGCAAAAATAACAAAGGGTTGATATTGAACTTTTGGAAGGATGAGATTAGCAACAAAAAGTGCTCTCTTACTTCGGCTCTTCGGCGAGCAATAGCGTGTTTGTTTTTGTCGCTGATTGGAATAAATGCTATCAAATATACGATAAAAACATAAATGTATAATGCTACACTTCCGGCCAAAAAAGTTGAAAAATATGACGAATACATATGACTTTTGGGAGCTGACGAAATATAATAGACATTTATGAATCCGGTAAAAATCAAAAGCATCAAATACCAGATGCATAAAAATCCTTTTTGAGAATTCTTCAATTCTTTTTTAAAAAGTAAAAACAACAGACCTATAATTGTTGGGATGTAGAAAGAGATTGCGAAAAAATGTGTATATCCCAAGCGAGTGATTATGTAATAAAGAAAGATCGTGTTTAAAATTAAAAGCGACACCTGATTCATCTGCGGCAATATTCTTTTTCTAAAACTCATCGTTAATGCCGCTCCAAATCCAGCAAAAAATGTATAAATCATTACCAATGAAAGTTCTGATAAATTTATTTCGATTCCACTTCTACCAATTGTCACCAATATAATAAAGGCAAACAGGAGGCCACCACCGATATCCTTTATGAGTTCCTTGATATCTTCTTTTTTGAATCCGTGTCGAATGAAAAAATACGATTGAAGTATTATACCTAAACCAAAATAAATACTGTAAATAATATCGCTTTGCATATCTATCTTATTTTTTATGAGTTTACCTAAAGTAACACCGAAGCGAGGCACGAAGCGCCGAGCGAGGCGACTAATTCAAATTGGTGGACCCTACCGGATTCGAACCGGTGACCTCCACATTGCAAATGTGGCGCTCTGCCAACTAAGCTAAGGGCCCTTCGCTGCGCATTCTATCGTATTTACGCACCAATGTAAACAAAAACTCCTTGTGTTGCCCTAAGCAACACAAGGAGTCTGATAATGATCTACGTAAGAAGCTGATGCGCTTCACGAACGATAGCGGGAATTCGCCACCAGCGATAGCGTGCCACCGTCCCAATGGACACAGAGGATGCTCCAGCATACATATATTCACGAACATGTCGCGGGTGGGTGATCCCTCCCCCAGCATTGATCGGCTTCTTGCATCCGGCAAGAAGGATCAGTCTCAGCATAAGTAGCGTGACACGGCGCGCGTATGGACCAGAATAGCCGCCGTCAGCTTGAATTCCGCGACGCCGCAGAGGTGATTCGATCGAACCAAACGCGCTGACCTTTACCTGGTCTGGTAAACTCTTCCAGGGGAACGTGTTGGTGAGACAGATCCCGTCGCAAACATCATGCGTGCTCAATTCATACACTTTTCCCGGGTCAAGACCGCATGCACTTACTTTGACGATCTGCGGAATGCCAAGCGATGAACCATCACGGAGCGCTTCAATCGCCTCATCAAAAATATCGTCCTGAGACAAGCCAACATTCGGACACGAGATATTCCGCTGAAGCGCGATCGCGGATGAACGAAACTCCGACAAGCGTGCCCCAAGGATACTGACAAAACGCATGTTTTCCTTACGGCGCTCACTGCGTGTTCCCGCGACTGACATAAAAGATATCTGGAACGGCTCTGTTCGCTTCTGCCACTCACCACGATCAAGGAGAGAAATAATTCCCGGACCCGGTAGCCCAACCGCATTCACCGTTTCACAGGTGAATGGATTGCTTGCGATGCACTTCGGAAACCACTCATGAACACGAAGATCGTCATCGAGTTCAAGATTGGCACCCTCTTCCTTGCCTCGCCTGTCAAAGGTCGTTGTTTTTGCAACGAACGTTACCCCGCTCATGTTCGGACGAAGCAGTCTGGGGAAACGCTGATTCGGATATTCAGCAGAAGGGCCGGTAAGACCAAAGAATCCCTCAACTCCGGATGCCCCCCAGAGAGGACCAAAATCAATATCTTGCAGTATCATGACAGCCTCCTTTTCTCAAGATAGAGGTACGTAAAGCAACACGGTCAACGGATGAACGTGACCACGAAGGCACTGTTCTATTTTCTCGGATTACAGTACTCGGATATGGCACTCTTTGCAAGAGGGTGAAATTTACTGCCGCGCAAGCCACTCAGGCTCTTGCCGTACCAAAAGATCTTCCTTTTTTTCCGGATACGCCATGATCTCCTCAACCGCGCGCTCCATTCTCATACGTTGTGATCCCTTGATCAACACGATGTCATGTTTTGCAAGCACCCCCTCGAGATATTTCCCCGCAAGGCGTGAATTGTCAAATTCGATGATATTTTTTTCACTTAATTCGCCAATAAGCGCACCCTCGGTGATTGACTTTGCGCGCAATCCGACAACAAGAAGCAGATCGCATATTTGCCCCGCAAGGATGCCGATCTTTTTATGCTCAGAGGCAGCGTACCTGCCAAGCTCAAGCATGTCGCCAAGTATCGCGATCTTCTTTCCGTCCGTTTTGATCTCATCGAGTGTCGCGAGCGCCGCCTCAACCGCTACCGGGGACGCATTGTAGGTATCGTCAATGATACGTGAACCTTTGATTCCCGCGATCAATTTCAAGCGACCGGGTGATCCGGAATGATTCTCGAGTAACTCAATCATTTTAACCAAATTAACATTTTGATGAATACCAATCGAGAGCGCCACCAATGCGGGATAGATATATTGGTCACCAAAAACACAACTCAACCGCACCGGCAAAATATTTTCTTCGTGGGTCACCTTGAATGTCGTCCCGACGGGATATCCATCTTTGTACATGATCGCAACGTCAGACACACGCATCAGAGCATTTTTTGCATGTCCATAGGTCACCACTGTCGCGGGAATATTCTTTCTCATGGCAAGCACTTTTTCATCATCAGCATTGAGCACCAAGAGACCATCCTTCTTGAGCGCTTTTACGAGTTGATATTTTTCCTCGATCACCTGCTCCGGCGAATCAAAGAATTCAACGTGTACGGGAACATCTCCGAATCGTGTTACCACAACAACGTCAGGCTTGATCCACCGAGCTATCTTTCGTATATCTCCCGGTCGATCCGCACCAACCTCGAGAATAAGCCATTCGGGATATACTTCGCGAAAGAGTATCATCATACACCCTCCCATAATGATACGCCCCCATGCCAGAGGGTTATTCCATCCGCTCTGAGCTCCCAGGACCGTCAAAGGAATGCCAAATTCGCTGTTATAACTTTTCTCGCTCTTTCGCACATTGGCAAAAGCGGAGAACGCCGTGTATATCATATCCTTGGTTGAAGTCTTACCAACACTACCGGTGATGGCAATGATCTTCGGCCGGTACTTTTTCAGCACCAGCCGCGCCTCGATCTCCAATATTCGGATAATGCTCTTTTTTATGAGGGTTTTCATGATAAATAGTTTTTCTTAAAACATCACCGATCAGGTGGCACCTGATAATAATTCAAGAGGAATTTTGCAATGTTCATAAATGGTTCCGTAAGCGTATGTGAGGCATAGAGTGTTCCTTTTGGATAAACAGTATACAAAAAGACGATGAACCGGGGCTTGTACGCGGGAAAGTATCCGAAGAACGAATGCAGATACCTGTCTTTATAATATCCCCCATCACTCGGTCGCGCAATCTGTGCCGTTCCGGTCTTCGCCGCAATACTATAATTATCGAGCTTGACCGTCCCGCCCGCGAGGGCATCGTCAACAACATTGATAAGCATCTTCGTAACCTGATCGGTCGTTGTTTTCTTTAATACACGCTTCCCTTCAAACGGGATGATCTTCTTCACCGTGCCATTTTCATAGTCGATCTCGGTAACTATATGAGGATTGACCAACACACCATTGTTCGCCAACGCTCCCAGCGCGCGGATCATCTCGATCGGCGTTACGGCAACCCCTTGCCCGAATGAAGCGGTTGCGTATTCGACCGTGCGCTTACTCTCTAAATTACTTACCAACCCGGGTGTCTCATGTGGGAGGTCGATTCCCGTCTCTTCTCCTAATCCGTAGCTAAGCATATATTTACGAAAAGTGTCTTTCCCCATTGATTCCATGACAAACACCGCGCCCGTATTGAGTGACTCGGAAAGCACGCGTTGCATATTAATTACACCTCTTCCCCTACCATCATAGTTTGATATACGCGCACCATCAACGATAACATGTCCATAATCATGATAGGTTGTCTCTGGCGTTACCGTACCGGAATCGATCCCCGCCGCCATGGTTAATGGCTTGAAGATAGACCCCATCTCGTAAACGCTCTCAACAATAGGATTTGGGTATACGGATGTATCAGAAACCGTATTGTAAGAATTTGGATCAAAATCGGGAAGGCTTGCCATCGCGTATATCTCGCCAGTTTTCGGATCCATAATGATCCCTCCTGACGAGTCAGATGACCACTTTTTCATAACTGAGGTCAACTGGTTTTCAAGCTCGTTTTGCACTGATGGCTCGATCGAAGTAGCAATTTCCCCTTTTTTATCATCTTCCCCATCTCCACGATCAAAGAATTGCATGTTCGAGAATATCTCCGCAAAGACATTGACATATAAGTCATTGACGCCACGAGAGAGTACATCATCGTAATAGCGCTCCAGCCCGTATTGCCCAACAAGCTCATTGCCACGGTATCCGACAAATCCGAGCACGTGCGCGGCAGTATCACCCGCTAGATAAAAGCACCAACTATCTTTCGAAAGGGAAACGCCCGTAAGATCAAGTGCGCTTATCTGACGTGCCGTATCATTATCGATCTTTCGCGCGATTTCCTCATAGACATCATCCTTTTTTGCCGCCTTTGCCAAAAAGGATACTTCGTCGATAGGGAGAATAGCGGAAAGCGCTTGGTAGATGCTATTAGCATCATCTATGATACTCGGATTGATCGAAAGCCTATAGCCAGACTTGACCATAGCGGCGGATCTCTTCTCTCCATTCTCTTCAGTAAAATAGATCGACCCACGATCAAAAACACCTTTCTCTCGCGAAATATATTGATGATTTGTACGCTCGCGATAGTAATCACCGGAAACGATCTGCACAACAACAAGCCGGCTGACCAGGCAGATCAAAAGAAAGAGGAACAGCCCATAGACCAGTCGCAGGCGAGATATATTACCTGATTTCATGGCTCCCGAAACTTGCCGCGAACGATCCCGGTTGCGTGTAGAGAACACCCCTCGGCTGAACAAAGCCCATCGCCTCGGCTGTTGGTAAAGTGATACCTTTATCAAGAGCAATATACGTACTTTCAAGCTCTCCAACCTGAGAGTTGGTCGTCCTGATGGCATTGTTCATATCCTCACGCGCGAGGGAACTAAAAATGGAAACACCGATAAAGTAGATATATAAAAACACACAGACGCCGATACTTACCATTAAAAAGCCGGCAAAACGTTTTTGTGTCTCGCGAGGTAGTATCTTTGTTGGTGTATGTAAAGCTATACTGATCATAAATTAAATTATTTTTTTATGATACGAAGACGTGCGCTTCGTGAACGCGGATTATGTTTTACCTCATCATCACTCGGGACGAGGGGTTTTTTCGTAATGATCGTTGCGGTATGCAATCGCGCCAGATCACGGAAAAGATTTTTCACAATGCGATCTTCACCACTATGAAATGCGATAACAGCAAGTATCCCCCCTTGTTCCAAATGCTCGAATGCCTTTTCTATCCCCTCTTTGAGCGCGCCAAACTCATCATTAACCGCAATCCGGATCGCTTGAAACGTCTTTGTCGCCGGGTGTATTTTCCCGAACCGATACGCACGCGGAATGCTCTGTCGAACCAACTCAGCAAGTTCGACCGTCCGTTCGATTGGCTTGATCTTCCGAGCCTCAACGATACGTCGAGCGATCCGCCTGGCAAAGCGCTCTCCTCCAAAACCATAGATGACATCCGCAAGAGATTCTTCCTTCCACCTGTTCACGACTTCATAGGCGGTCAGTGTTTCAGTATCGGGATCTGATCGGAAGGTCATAAGGAGTGGTTCATCCTTCTGGAAGGAAAACCCGCGTCCGCTGACATCAAGTTGCCGTGAGCTGAGACCAATGTCAAGGAGCACTTTGTTGACCGACGGGATATGGTGACGTAAAAGCACCTGGTCAAGATTTCTAAAATTATCCCGCTCGAGAATAACCGTACACGCTACTCCCCTCAGGTTAGCGCGTGCTTCAGCAAGCGCTTCGGCATCTTCGTCGATACCAATGATCGTGCCTTTGGTACTAAGATGTTTCGCTATCAAAGAGCTATGCCCACCTTCATTCACAGTAGCGTCAAGCACAACATCGTCCGGCTCAAGAGCAAGACCTGCGATCACCTCTTCTGAAAGTACCGGAATATGCACCATAGATCCTACAAGACACCCACATCACCGAGCTTCTCTGCAAGGACATCAGCCGACTTCTCGATCTTCTTCTTGTAGAGATTCCAGGATTTCTCATCCCATATCTCAACTCGGTTGTGCACTCCAACGACCGCAACCTTTGTCTTGAGTCCGGCGAAGTCTTTCAGAAAATCAGGCAACAATATTCTTCCGAGCGAATCAACGTCGGTCTCGACTGCGCCACCAAACATGAAGCGGTTCATTCCTCGCGAGTCGGATTGGCCAACCGAGAGCTCCATGAGCTTCTCTGCCAAGTGCTCCCAATCTTTTAACGAGTAAATGAACAAGCAATTATCAAATCCGTGAGTGATAACAACCTTTTTCCCTATCTCTTTCCGAAACTTTGCCGGAAGAGAGACGCGCTTTTTGGAATCTAGTGTATGTGTGTATTCACCGATCAACATATTGAAATAGTACGAACGTTATCGTCGAACGAAGAGAATACCTATCTTTTAGTGCCTAAAAGCGAGGAAAAAGGTTTATACCACTTAATCCCACTTCCCTACTATTATATACCACTCTACCCCACTTTACCAACTATAGTTATCCACAGCAAAAAACCCCTGGAAAGGGGCTCGGTTACGATAAATGCACTACCGATCGAGATCAGCTTTCGCGGGGACGCATGGTCGGGAAAAAGATAACCTCGCGAATATTGTGGGTGTCGGTAAGCAACATAACAAGCCGCTCAATACCAACACCAACACCGCCCGCCGGGGGCATACCATACTCCATTGCTTCGAGATAATCCTCATCAGATGGAGAAACTTCCGGGTCTCCCTCTTTTCTTTTTTTATCTTGCTCAAGATACCGCTCTCGTTGGTCGATCGGATCGTTCAGTTCCGAGAAAGCGTTCACGATCTCAATACCACCAACCACCAGCTGGAAGCGATCGATCAAGCGCGGATCATCAGCTTTCTTTTTCGCAAAAGGCGAAAAGCCGACCGGGTAGTCGATGATAAAAGTTGGCGCAACAAGTTTTGGCCGACACACCTTCTTATAAATATTATCGGCAATCTTCTCAAGTCCATCTCCGGGAGCAACCTCAATGCCAAGCCGAGTCGCCTTAAGCTTCAGTTCGTCTTGTGTCACAGACGCCAGATCAGGAATAAGCGCGTATTGCTTAAGGAGGTCGGAAAACGTAACGACGGAGAAGTTTTTTGAGAAAGGAATTGTCGTACCATCAAAAGTAACGGTGCTCTTCCCGGTAACACTTTTGACCAGTGCTTTGATCATTTTCTCAACGAACACCCTCTGTTTTTTCGCGTTACTATATGCTTCATAGAACTCAAGCATCGTGAATTCCGGATTATGGGTCACGTCGATCCCTTCATTCCTAAAATTTCGTCCGATTTCGTAGACTTTATCGAAACCTCCAACCAATATTTTTTTCAAATAAAGCTCAGGAGCAATTCGCAACGCCAGATCAATATCAAGCGCGTTGTGATGTGTCATAAATGGCTCCGCGTTAGCACCGCCGGCGAGTGTTTGCAGGATCGGAGTTTCCACCTCCAAATACCCGGCTTTGTCTAACGTCGTCCTTAGTGCCTTCACAATCGCCGAACGAATAAAAAATCGTTCCTTTACTTCCGGCGACATTATTGTATCGAGATATCTGCGGCGAAAGCGCTCCTCGGTATCCTGCAGACCATGCCACTTATCAGGAAGGGGCCGAAGACTCTTGGAAAGCATTCGCCAGCTTTTCACCAAGGCAGTTTTTTCTTTTCGTTTCGTAAGAAAAAACGATCCGGTGACTTCAATAAAATCACCAATATCCACCGTATCAATAAAAAGTTGCATCGCCTTAGCATTGATCTCATCTTTTTTTATCAAGCCCTGTAGAGACCCAGTGCCATCATGGAGATCAAAAAAGATAACCGCGCCTTGTCCTCGAATCGCCATTACCCTGCCGGCAATCGTTATCGTTTTCTTTTTTGCCAGCTTTGTGAATTCAGTGATCGCTTCATCGAGTGATGCAGTTACTGAAGAATCGATCGGATAGGGGTCAATATTTTCTTCCCGCAAATGTTCCAGTTTTTTTATGCGTTCGTTTCTAATTTCCTCAAGAGAAGCCATAATACTCTATAAAAACCGCGTAATGATAAAAGCGACACACTCCTTCGCAACGAACTTGAACCTACTTCACGTCAACGATCGTGCAAGAAATCTTACCTTTCGGTGTCATGTAGGTAGCCGAATCTCCTTTTTTCTTTCCGAGGAGCGACTCGATCATCGGCGATCGATAAGAGATCTTTCCAAGTTCCATATCTACCTCTTCGGAACCGACAACATGATATTCGTGTGTTCCCTTAACCCCCTCTTTTTTAATAACAACGGTGCAACCAACCTGCACAACAGAATGCTTGCCTTTCGTCGGAGTAACCTCCACAGACGAGAGAATTGATTCAAGCTCAAGTATTCGTCCTTCAAGTGTTGCTTGATTTTGTCGCGCTTCATGATATTCTGCATTTTCTGAAAGATCACCCAGAGACTTCGCGAACTCAAGTTGCTCGGCGATTTCCTTACGCTTTGTCGTTTTTAAAGACTCGAGCTCTGCTTGGAGCTCATCGATCTTTTCCCGGCTTAAATACTGTTTTTCTTCATTCATAGAAGACTATTCTACACATTTTTACCCCTTGCGTCAATCAAGCATACGGGAGACACGTTGCCCTTACCGTAAATACTCCGGTGCATTGACCGCCATCCAATCAAAGAGTTGGCGCATAACATACACACCACCAATCGTATTATCGTGCGGTCCATGTTCCATAACCACCGAAAACGCATACCGGGGATGATCATACGGGAAAAATCCAACCACCCATGAGTTGATCGCGTGCTTGGTCAATCCGACTTCCGCTGTCCCGGTCTTCGCGGCGATGGTAACCTGTGGAATATTGAGACCTTTCGCAGTTCCATCAGTTACCGCCAAACGCATTCCTTCTCGCACAACCGCAAGCGTACTTTTTTGAACGCCCGGGATCGTGGTGGTCTTTATGGGTACGTTCATATTGACACGCGGAGTCACAAGCGCTCCATCATTCGCGATCGCAGCGACACCGCGCACAATCTGAAGAGGAGTCACCTGGACACCGTACTGCCCAATTGCCGTATGATAGGTATCACCAATACGCCACGGATCTCCGTTGAATGTAGCCGCCTTCCACGCGGGATTGGGAATGACACCTTCCGTATCACCCGGCAAATCAACGCCGGTTGCATTACCAAGACCGAATAAATGAGCGTACTTTTCGATGCCGGAGATGCCGATCCCTTTTTGGTCTTTGTACCCGCCACCGACTTCATAAAAATAAACATCCGAAGAAACAGCCAGTGCTTGTCGTATATCAACAGGTCCATGCGCCTTCCAGTCCATAAAAACTGACGACAGGTCGGGATAGTACGGGTTCGGAACAGAGATCGATCCGGTACTGATGATCTTATCGTCAGGTCTCACCACTTTTTCCTCAAGCGCACCGACGGCAACGAACGGCTTCATTACCGACCCCGGCGCATAGAGACCAGATACTGCACGATTGAGAAATGGTGTAGTAATACTATTTTGATACGAGCGTATTGTTTTCACGTCACTTCCCTCCGTCATAATATTTGAGTTGTATTCCGGAGCACTGGCAAGCGCAAGAATCTCGCCTGTCTTTACATCCATGATCACTCCCGCACCACCGGTATAATCGTATGCTTTCGCTGTCGAAGTAATATAATCGAAGAGCTTTTCCTGAACCGCCGCATCGATCGAAAGGGTTAGGTCCTCTCCATCTTCCGGCGGATAGACAACACTTCCGGGGTGTGTGTTCATAAGAGCATCGGTTTCCACGATCCGAGTACCGGTCTTGCCCGAAAGAAGAGAATTATAATACTTCTCAACCCCGTTCTTCCCGATGTAATCTTTTTGATAATAGAGACCGGAACTGTCCGCGGCGGGGTATCCTATATAACCGATCACGTGTGAAAGTCCACGCATATCTGCATATGACCGCGCGGGAAAATCACCGTCACCGGGAGAATTCCACGCAAGGAGAGTACCCTTTCGATCATAGATAACCCCACGTTCGGAAAAGATCGGCAAATGGCGCAGGTGATTATTTTCACTTTGCGCGGCAAACGTCGCGCCACTGGCAATTTGAAGGTAAGAGATCCGCCCGGCAAAGGCTACAAAGATACCCATAAGAAAGAAGCCGAGTAAGATCAACGTTCTCTTCGATATCGGTTTCTCGATCACCCCTTCAAACTGAGGAACATTGAAATCGGGCAGATTCGTTGAATCAAGAAAAATCTCGTCAGGGTCAATGCTTGCTCGAAGCGCATTTCGTTTTTTTGAAAAAAGTTTATTTCGCATCATAGAACCGCGTGCGCTTTTTGAATGATGTCAGTATAAAATACAGCACGAGGTATCCGACAGTATACACGAGTTTAAACCCACCCAGAAGTGGGCCGCCGGCATACAGGAGATCAGTAAGGAGCCCTACAGCCAATGCCTCCCAATACTCTCGGAAAAGAAAAACCGCGCAAGTAACCAAGAGTATGGTCGCCCACCAAGGAGCGTAAAAAACAGCAAGGAGGATAATACAATCTGCAATGATTCGGCGCATCATAACTATTTTTTACTCCGATCGTGAGAAATAACCTCAACATCTCTGATCTGATGAGGGTTGACTATGTCGCGAAAGAGGATCTGTTTGAAGGGGTCGCTCGTTTTTGCATCAACATATTCGATAGAGCCGATAATGCGTGGCATGATACCGGGGAGAGAAACCACATCCCCTTCATGAACAACAACATCGTGAGGGAATTGTATCTCGTAATTCCCGCCCCCACGACCTTTTGCCGTTGTCGGGATCTTTTCTTTGCCAACCAACACATCAGTGAGCTCACCAGGAGAAGAAAACAGAACAACACGTGAGGAATGCGGAAAAACGTCAGAGATCGTGCCGATCATAATATTGCCCGCGTAGAGCACTTGATCTCCTTTTTCGATTCCAAAGTCTTCACCAACATCAATAATAAACGTGTCATAAACGGAACTCCCTGGACCCGAGAGAACCGAGGCAAGAATTGTTCGATCAAGCACACTTCGCCCCAAGACCTCTTTGAGATGAAGATTCTCCTCAAAAAAAAGATTGCGATCGAGTAATTTCATACTCAGTGTTGTTAAGTCACTTTTGAGCTTCTTGTTCTCATCAACCAGACTTTTCTTTGAACGAATAAGCCCGCCAAACTCCCCCCATGCATTTTGTACAAAAAGTTCTGTTTTCCACACAGGAACTCCGATAATATTCACGGCACGCGAAAGTAATCCATATCCGCCAAAAAATAAAAAGAAACCGACTATCATGGCCCCAACAACGAGAACAACAACGATCTTTTGTGCGTTCCTTTTTTTTCTCATGGGCATGGGTAATTATCGCCCGAGCGAGGGCGGAAGATTATCATTGTTTTCGATCAATACATCATCGAACCGACTGACGTCATCCAAAACGATACCCGTTCCGCGAACCACTGTAGTAAGTGGGTCATTCGCGACATGCACTGGTATCTTGAGCACATTATGCAGAATCGTATCAAGTCCGCGAAGAAGCGCACCGCCTCCTGTCAAAACAATGCCGCGGTTCATAATATCGGAAAGAATCTCGGGTGGCGTGGTCTCAAGCACTTCTTTGACCGATTCAACCAAACTTCCAATGGAAAGCGCAAGAGCCTCTCGTATATCAGACTCAGTGATAACCACCTCACGTGGCAGACCTGCAACAAGGTCACGTCCGCGTACTGATGCCTCCATGGGGGCACCTCCTTCAGTCTCAATGACCGATCCAATGGCGATCTTCACGTCTTCAGCGGTCTTCTCACCAATTAGTATCTTGAACTCATCGCGAATGTACGAAATAATATCTTCATTTAACTTATCCCCCGCCACCCGAAGGTTTTTCGAACGCACAATTCCACCAAGTGAGATAACCGCGATATCGGTCGTTCCACCGCCGATATCAATGATCATACTTCCCACAGGGCCATCAACCGGTAAAAGCGTGCCGATTGCAGCCGCCATTGGTTCTTCAACAATATGAACCTCACGAGCACCAGCACTCTTGGTTGCGTCATAGACCGCCCTCGTTTCAACATTAGTGATCCCGGATGGAGCTCCGATGACCACTCGTGGACGTAGTCGCTTATTCGCCGCTCGCTGCGTTTTATTGATCAGGTAGGTAAGCATTTCCTCAGCAACCTCAAAATTTGAAATGACTCCTTCAACAAGCGGTCGTATAGCAACAATGTGCGTCGGGGTGCGCCCGAGCATCTGCTTTGCATCAGTACCAACAGCAACAACCCTTCCGGTCTTTTGATTAAGCGCAACGACAGACGGCTCATTGATCACGATACCGTAGTCCTTTAAATACACTAACGTATTCGAAGTGCCAAGATCGATCCCGACATCGCCGGAAAATAAATTATAAAATTTTTTGAACATGGTCTTCTTCATTTCGCTCATGATACATTCGTTGCGCTTGATAAGCGTTCTATAAGTTTTTCAATCGTGATAATTTCTCCCTCCTTTTCCGCGCGTCGCTTTATTTCTGCTCCACCCGCTTTTAAGCTTTTCTCGCTCACCACGACACGTACTGGAATTCCAATAAGATCCGCGTCAGAGAATTTTTCGCCCACGCGTATGTTTCTATCATCATACAAAACCTCCACCCCTTCATCGGTTAATTTTTTATACAAGTGCTCTACGTTCTTTCTCACCTCCAAATTCTCGCTGGGAAGCTCAAGTAAATGCACAGCAAACGGAGCTACCGCCTCAGGCCACATGATCCCATTCGCATCATTAAAAATTTCCACCAAGGTGCCCATGACCCGTGGGATACCGATCCCATATGACCCCATAAACACCGGTTTTTCCTCACCATCTTTATCCTTGTACGTGAGTCCTAACGCTTTTGAATACCGCTCTCCAAGTGTATAAATATCACCAACCTCGACAGATTTCGCCTCTTTGAAATTATAATCTGCTTTCGTAATACTAAAATCCTTTAATAATTCGTCATTAAAATCAGCTTTATTGATCGCGATACCCGCTTTTTCGTCATACACTAAAACGTCTTCGCCGGCATCACAGAGTGTCTGAAATTCAAATGAATACTTCGAGAATGTTCCCCCGTTCGACATAGTGAGATAGGTACGATCACCGATCCCGATCCGTTCAAATATTTTTTTATAAACACTTTTCATTTTTTCATAGAACAAGTCATGCTCTTGCTTATTCAATGAAAAATCATAAAGGTCCTTCATGAGAAATTCCCTCCCGCGCGTGAGCCCGGCCTTTGCTCTCAACTCATTTCTAAACTTCGTTTGGAACTGATACGCATACACCGGAAGGTCTTTATAAGAAGAAATAAAATTCTTCATAATGTTCGTCAGCGCCTCTTCGTGAGTAAATGCCAAACCAAGCTCAGACCCTCCGTTAAGATTTGTCTTGAACCAGACACCATCATCCAGATCCGACCTCCAGCGATCTGTCTTTTCCCACACATCCTTACTTTGAAGTGCGGCCATTTCGAGCTCTTGGCATCCGATCGCGTCGAGCTCCTCTCGAATGATCTGCTCTATCTTCTTGAGCACTCGCAACCCAAGCGGAAGATAAGAATAGACCCCGGCCATTTCTTTATGAACAAACCCCGCACGAATCAGTAACTGCGCGTTTTTTGACACCTCATCTGAGGGAACTTCTTTGCGTGTTTTTGTAAAGAGTTGTGATTGCCGCATTCGTCATATCTTACACCCAACAAGGGAAAACTCAAAATAACACGGGTAGAGAAAGACTGCCAATACTCAGCCTCGGTAAGCGAAATTATCAATAGATAAAGTACGTGGTCAGGTAGCCAACCAGGTCATGATAGGTGATCACCATCATCAACATGATCAATAAGAAAAAACCGATAACATTGACCGCATTGGCAAACCGTGGACTAATATCAGACCCCTTGATCGCTTCGATCACAATGAAGAGAAAGCGCCCACCATCAAGAGCGGGAAAAGGTAAAAAATTAATGACAGCAAGATTGATCGATATGATCGCCGCAAGTGAAAGCAAGTACACAAAGCCGAAAGTGCTCGCCTCCCCGACGATCCCGATCAATCCAACCGGACCGGTAACAGATGAGAGGTCAGCAGTGCCGGCAAAGAGCGAGCCGAAGAACTGCCACAAACCAACCGCTGTAGACACTACTAACGCGGCAGTCAATGATGCCCCTTCGGTGAACGCGCGGAGCACCGGCAAACGAAACATACCAATGTCGTCCATCGATATTCCGATCGCCGGACCATCTTCAAGTATGCCAGTCGCAGGAACCAACGAAGTAGATCTTTCACCGGTCTTTCCCCGCGAGAAGGTAACAACGATCGGTTTAGTACCATGAGCTGAAATAAAATCTTTCACATCGGCTGTGTCCGTCGGAGTGACAAACGATTCATCGGAAGCCCCCAATGAGACGATCTTGTCTCCGGGACGTAAACCGGCCTCGGATGCGGGAGTATTGGGAAGTACGCCGGTAATTGTCACTGCAACGTTCGAAAGCAATGCCGCATCTTGTGGCTCAACAACCTCCGCTGAAGTCGGTAAGCCGATCATAAAACCAGCAGAAATAAGCACCCACGCGAGAAGAATATTGGCAACAACACCGGCCATGACAACCGCGGCTTGGGCATACTTCGGTTTGGCAAGAAAGCTTCCCTTGTCGGTTCTCACTTCAGGATCCCCCGTATCACTTTCCCCGAATATGCGCACAAAACCGCCAACCGGGAAAAGGTTGAGAGAATATTCCGTTTCGCCGATCTTCTTTGATATCAACTTTGGCGGAAAACCAAAACCAAACTCAGGAACGCGCATGCGGAAAAGCTTTGCAACAGAAAAATGACCGGCTTCATGCGCAAGCACCAACACGGCAAGTATGATAATAAAAATAATGGCAGTCGTCATAGTGTGTGTTTCTGTGCTACGACATTATATCGTGCTCTTTTTTCGAAGCCATATCTTCCAGTGTTTTATTTTTTGCGTCGATAAGCTCTTGCAGAGTATCCTTGAGACGATATTTATCATCTTCAGAGATCTCTCGATCTTTTTCTTTCTTTTGGATATCTTCCCATACCGCTTCGCGCTCTTTGCGTACCGACACGCGCGCATCTTCAAGCTTTTTGCCAACTGCTTTTACGAATGTTGCTCGCCGCTCGCTCGTAAGCTCTGGAAAAAATACCCGAATTCCGGCTTGATCAACCGACACCGAAACACCAAGATCCGCCGTGTCGATCGCCTTTTCCATCGCCTTGATCTGATCTTTATCCCATGGAACAACCCGCAAAGTACGCGGATCTTCGGTTGTGATCGACGCCGCATGCGCAATTGGTGTTTTCGCGCCATATACATCGATCGTTACCCCGTCGAGGAGTGTCGGCGTCGCCCGACCAGTATGAATAGACAAGAGCTCTTTTGCAAGCCATTCCTCAACCCCCGTCAATTGCTGTTTTAATAGTTGAAAATCATACATAAGAACTCACTTAGTATACCTTATTCCCACCGTCCGTCAAAAAAATCTCCCAAATTCAAGAAATAATTGCGCCACTTTGTGCTACACACTGTTTGATAGTCACCGTACAGGTGTTCAACATCGGATGTCGAACACTTTTTGTTGAACACTTTTAGCACTAGTCAGCCGGATCTTCCCTGTTTTAGCAAGGACGGTCCTTGCTAAAAGTGAGGTGTAGCAGAAAAAGGGGCGAACCGGTGTGGTTCGCCCCTTTGTGACACTACGGTCTCGCCCATGCTTATTGGTTTTCGCATGGATCCCCGCTCACGGCTGTGTCGTGCCGTTGGCAATCGGGTTCACTCGATGATGGTTCGCACCTCATCGAGGCTGGCGTACTCCTTCGTTAGGGAGAAGTACGCATCGATGCCTCATGGACAAATTACTAAAGTCTCTGACGACCGTCTGAAACTTTAGTAATTTGGTTTAGTGTTGAGTGAGAAACTTTTGGAAAATTTTGACAGTTAAATTTCGGGAATAATTCTGACATACATACTTACGTCCATCAGTATACCCATCATGAAACTGTCACGCGCTTTGGAACTCCGAGTTCCAATACCAATGGAAGATAACCCCCCTGCCTTTCGACGGGGGGGTGACTAGCAGAGAGCTAGCCGATGAGGTAACACACTGTCGCCATGCCTACGATCATGCAAGCATAGTAGACGCCGGATGAAGGCGCGGAACCATCGCTTGTCGATAGAATCACCAGCGAAGGCGGCGATGGTGGCGAATGTTGCGAGTGTGGCGGAAATAGCGAGGGTGGCGAAGGCGGCAAGGGTGGCAAAGATGACGGTGGTGAAGGTGGCGAAGGTGGCGACGATGCCTGTGTAACCTTTCTTCCTTGCTACCATGCAAAAGATCGTCAGAATCATCGACGCGAGCCACCAAGCGTTGTACCACGCCGCCACGGTCTCTGGTTTGCCCGCGACATCGTGTACCAAGCGGACTCCCTCGGCATCGTAGATGATGCCAACGTCGGTAATCTCGGTCCGCACCTGGTGGAAGAATCCATCGAGTGAAGACACCATGTGCGTCTTCACTGATACGAGAACCCCGGGTTGGTAAACGCCCGCTTCCACGTGTCGCCGTAGGCGAGAGCACCTTTGTCGAACGGGATGTCTCGCGTGTACGTAATATCGTCTTCAAGATTTTCAAGCCGAACGCTCCCGTCACTCTCCGTGACGACCGTTGCCGCCATGGCAGCCTGCACCATAAACAGTGTAGCGACAAGCAACACCTGTGTTATAAGCTTCATGAGTTCCTCCTTGCGGGTTGAGCCGGCAAAACACCAGCGTGCATTGTTTTTTCTGTGGTGTTTCTACCATAGCGTGTGCTGTTTGTCGAGTGCTCGTGCCGAATCTTACCGTGCCAAACCTTGGATGTTTCCTTTGGAACACCATTTGGAACTCGGAGTTCCAAATGGTGTTCGTCTGCACATGCGGACGAAAGTGCGTACGACACAGCGATCGCAAGTTCGTTCGACAGTATAGTCTCGGCTATCATCTCCTACCGGGCACGTGGCAAGGTAAACGCGATGTTCTCAAGCATAGTTTTGACGGACGGCGCTCGGCCTTGCAAGTATCCACGATATTTTTGGACATGCTCGAGGGCCTTACGCAGATCAGACGGAACAGATCCTTTGGCATCATTCACCTGCTGTTCCAAAGCGACCTCTAGTGCTCCAAAAAATGAAAGTGCTTTATCTTTGTCTTTATCAGCGATGATCGGCTCGATCAGACGCAAGCGATCTACCGGAACACTGTGCAAAAATTTTTGAGCATGAGCCACCTCATTAGGAGATGCAGTTCCGAACATTTCCGATACAACATAGAGTCGCGAACGCACGGTCGGCAAGAGCGCGTCCGCACTCGGCACAACAAGAAAGAAGTGCGTATGCTCGGCAGGTTCTTCAAAGACCTTTAAAAGCGAATTTTGTGCCTCATCTGTGATAAAACGGAGAGAAAGAACAAAGATCCGCATATCATGAGCCAGCGCGTTTCGTGATTGAAGGTCTTTCAGCACTCGCCCATCACTGACTCCGAACTGCTCGAATGTTTCAACCCAAAGATCCGGGTTGCCTTTCGTCGGAAATTGCAATCGTTTCTCAAAAAAATCAAAAAGGAGCGGGGAGATACTCGCGTGATCGCCCTCAAAAAGATAGGCATGATGCAATATACCGGTCGTCTCATACGCACGGGCGATTTGCTCAATACCTGCTTTGAAACCATCCATAGTTACCTCTTGGCAATGATACTTTTCTTGTAGGTATCCAAATGGTCAAGCGCCACTCCTGTCCCTTTCGCAACACAGTAGAGCGCATCCTCCGCCAACACCGAAGAAACACCTGTCCGACGATGTACTAACTCAGGGAGATTACGCAATTGTGACGAGCCACCGGTCATAATGATTCCCTGGTCGATGATGTCAGCGGAAAGTTCCGGCGGGGTTTCCTGCAAAACATCCTTGATTGCCTTCACCATCTCTCGCAATTCTTTGTCGATAGCCTTCACAACCTCGTTCGTTCCCACTTGTGTACTTCGTGGCAGACCAGCAACAAAATCACGCCCCTTTATTTTCATCGCGATCTCTTCTTCAAGTGGTACTGCTGAGCCGATCTTTATTTTAATTTCTTCCGCCGTCTTGTCACCGATTGCCAAATTAAATGTCTTCTTAATATAATCCGCAATGGCTTGATCAACCCGATTACCGGCGCACTTAACCGACGTTGAAGCAACAATTCCACCGAGCGAAATGACAGCAACGTCTGTCGTCCCTCCACCAATATCGACGATCATATGTCCACGCGCCTCATGAATCGGAATACCGGCACCGATCGCCGCGAGGATCGGCTCTTTCACAACATACGCGCTCTTTGCTCCGGCTTTCATTGTTGCCTCAACGACCGCGCGACGCTCTGTTGAAGAAACACCCGCCGGTACTGAAACCATTACTTCCGGTTTGAAGATGTTCCAGCGCCCCAGTGATTTTGCGATATAGTAGCGCAACATCGCTTCAGTCACTCGATAGTCAGCGATAACACCATCGCGCATGGGACGATAAGCGATGATGTTGTCAGGAGTTCTCCCGATCATCTCTTTCGCTTCAAGCCCAACCGCCATGATCCGATTATCCTGTTCGGATACCGCAACAACAGACGGCTCATTGAGAACCACGCCTTTACCGGGAACATACACAAGCGTATTTGCCGTTCCAAGATCAATACCGAGTTTATTCGTAAAAAGACTCATCGTGAACTATATATATCAACTCTCAAGCGGAAAGGCAAGAACACAAGCAACTTCCGTCTCGATCTAACGTTTCCTATCTGCCAAATATACGTGCAGACATGCTCTCTTTAATACTAGAAAGAAAGCGATACTTCTGTCTGATCACTCATTATTATAGTGACTCAGGAAGAGACCTCTGCGCCGGCAAGCCAGGGATAATGAGCGACATTACCTCGTCCGACGTGATCGAATCGCTTGGTGCTTTGATCGTAACATCAGTATTTACATCTTTGAGAACAAGCTCAAAAGTTGCCGAACCCGTAACCTTATTCCCTTCGATCTCTTGCGGTTCTGGTTTGGCAGAAATGACAACACGATGCACCGTGGTATCTTCAGCGCCAATCCAAAGATCAGCCTTAACACTCGAAGCGTATTCCGCAACTAAAGCAAGCTCATCTTTCGTGAGATCCGTAGCGGCAATATCTTCTTTCGACATCTCGAGATGTTTTTCTGCTATAGAATCATTGATCTTTTGACCTTCCAAGAGAAGAGCTTCCGCATCGGAAACCGAAAGCGCCAGGCGATAGTGATGCAACGAAACACCGTCGGTGGTCTCATCATCAAGAGGCGTGATCGATCGGTTCAAAATATCCTGAAACTCGGACGAACTTACATACTCATCGGTCTGAGCACGGACATCTTTTTGTATCGCAACGTAATCAAGAGAAAATGGCTTCGCTGTCGCATCAGCACCATTACTGCCACCGACAGTGTTATCAACGATCTGCGAATTGAGCAGTTTCTGAGTAGTGGAAGCGGCGGACATTATCCACTTCCCTCGTATCTTTGACAGATCGAGGAAAGGAATACTCCCAATATCATTCAATCGCAGATAATAGGTGTCACCAAGAGAGATCATATCAAAATTTACCCCAAAGTGTAGCGGGAAACCAAAGTCTACATCAGCACTAATATCATTCGATATCTTAATATCAGTACCAGGTACATCACCATCCCGATGAGCGAAGGAGCCGTCGGAAGAGAGCTTGGCGGTGTAAGAAACTTTATTGGGGTTAAACATACCCGCCGCCGTATCATTTGAAGCAGATGAATCCGAGGTACTCGACGCGGTCTGCACTTTTACCGAATTCCCTTCAACTGTACCGGTGAGAGAAAACGTTCCTGACTGTGGCATTTGCTTGAACGCTTGCGTAATGATCTCAAGCGGTGTCATGCTCTTACTCTTGGGTGTAAAAAATGTGACATATGCAAATGCCGCACCACCAACAAGAAGAATACCGACAATGATCGCTCCAATAATGATCATGTTTCGCGATCCACCGCCGGGACGCATCCCCGGGGAATTTGCAAGGATAGTATCAGCACCGCTGGTAGGTGCGCTCCCCGAAGAGGGATTGTTCGGAGAAACACGAGTACCGGAGACAACACCCGGCTTTGGAGCGGAAGCCGCTGCCGGCTGTGCCGGACGACGACTTTTATTAACAAATTGGATCGCTTCGGCAACGTCGGCATCGTTCCACCCACCCTGGCTTTTCAATGTCTCTTTGATCGTGTCTTCGCTGACACCATTTTTAAGTTGCTGTTCGATATATACGCGAAGTTCTTCTGTTACCATAGAAAATTAAATAAATAAACGAATAATAAAAAGGTTTTTCTTTTTCGAAGAATACCTTACTCAAAAAAAATTATTTGATACGCTTGATGTTAACACCGATCGCGCGCAATTTTTTTTCAACGTGGTCATACCCGCGATCAATATTATATATATTATGAATGATTGACGTTCCTTTTGCAACAATTGCGGCGATGACAAACGCAAGTCCCGCGCGCAAATCTGGACTTTCGAGTATTTTCCCATGCAATAGAGTTGGTCCTTTCACCATAATACGATGCGGGTCCATTGTAATAATATCCGCACCCATTGCCACCAAGGGTTCAACATAACCAAAACGTCCTTCAAAGATCGTTTCAAAAACGAGACTCTCACCCTGCGCCTGCGTAAGAAACACAGTCATTGGTGATTGCAGATCGGTTGGGAATCCGGGATACTCATGCGTCTTAACCCCAAACGACCGAAATGGTTTTCCCGCATCACTACCGAACACTGTTATCGTATCCTCGGACACGTCGATCTTCACTCCGGCATCACGCAGAAGTTCGATCACCAGATCAACATGCTCCGGATTGCAATGAGTTATTGAGACCTCCTTTGCGGCAAGCGCTGCGAGAATCATATAACTTCCGGTTTCGATCCGATCCGGTACAACACTGTGTGGAGCGGTCGCGACAAGCGGAACAGCGCCAGTGATCGTGATCGTCGGGGTACCGACGCCGGTGATCTTTGCACCGCCGGCGATGAGAAATTCTGCGAGATCCTCGATCTCCGGCTCAAGCGATGCGTTCTTGATCACTGTCTTACCCTTCGCAAGAACTCCAGCCATCATAAAAGTCTCCGTAGCCGTCACGCTTTGTTGCCGCATGTGGATCGTCACCCCCTTAAGCGACCCACCGCGAGTGGAGATCAAATAACGACCCCGCGACTCCTTCACTTCCGCCCCCATCTTGCGAAACCCATTCAAAAAGATATCGATTGGACGCTCGCCAAGCAAACATCCTCCCGGGTGAGGAAAAGAAACCTTTCCAAAGCGAGCAAGGATCGGTCCGGCGAGCACGATCGACGCTCGAAACCGCTTTGCGATATCGTCGGAAAGTGCGGTACGACATCGACGAGAGGTGGAGAAGTTATACACACCTGTTTTTTTTCGATCGATACGAACCCCCGCGTGTGCCAATAGGTCATGCATCCGTTTGACATCTTCGATCTCGGGAACATTCTCGAGCACAACCTCGCCGGCAAAAAGCACCGTTGCCGCCATTTCCTTCAAAGCTGCGTTCTTGGCACCGGCAATCGCGATCGTACCCGACAATGAGCGCTTTCCCCCGAGCCCATTGACGACAAAACGCGAATCATCAACTTTTCCCTTTGGTTGGCTTGATGCCTTGCTAGGTGAATTTGTTTTCATTCAGAGAATTATACACCACACCCCCACCGATACCAATATTTATCAATGCATTTCTTTTTGCTGATTTTTTGGTACTATAGTGGAGTATGAAAATAATACGCAAAAAAGAAACTTTACTGTTCATCGTCATCGGCCTGGCATCGCTCGCTATTCTTGTTTATGGCTATCGCTCATCAGCAAATCTTGGGTCAATAACCGTTCATGTTCCCTATGCTGGCTCAACGGTGTTTATGAATAACGTAGAAGTCCGCTCGACGACCGCCAACGAACAAGATGTCGAAATCGGGCGTGTTGCCCCCGGAGAGCAATCAGTTCTCGTCCATAAGGAAGGGTACTACCCGTGGAAGAAGACACTTGCAATCACCAAAGGAGAACGAACGACCGTATTTCCATTCTTGGTGAAACAAACGCCTGAACGACACGACATCGAATCTTCCACATTTATCGATGCTCGCCCTCCCGCAACCGAGAAAAAAAGGAAAGTTTCACCTGATGGTACGATCGTGATCGAGAATATCAATAATGTACTCTCCGCGACCAGACTTACGAAAACTTCATCTCCCCTCTTTTGCGAAACAGCATCGAGCACAGAAAGCACTGACACCAAAGAAACGTGTAGCGATACCGTGGTCATCTCAAATATTCAACAAGGTATTAAAGATATTGACTTCCTCCCGGGGAGGAACGACATCGTTTTGTTCTCATCAGACGCCGGCATCTATGCAATCGAAATTGATGGTCGTGGCACCAGAAATTTTCAGCCTGTTTACGAAGGAGCCGTAAACGAATTTTTCACCAACACACGCACATCGTCAGTCTATGTCGCGACACCAACGTCAACATTCCAAATATTTCCCTAGAGAACAGCATGGCGGGATGATTGAACGCGAAAGACCTCTATAGCTATGAAGATTGTCAAAGTACATCCGCTCGCGAAAGGGATCTTCAAAGAGAGCCTTTCCTACTTTACTTCAAAGCCGGTTGCCATCGGCAGCATTGTTGTTGTCGAAGTACGCAAGAAAAAAGTGGTGGCGCTTGTCGTTTCGGTCGAGGATGCACGTGCGGCAAAGCTCGAGGTCAGAAGCGCTTCATACACCATGAAAAAAGTTGACGAGCTCAAAGGAGAAAAGTTCTACCTTCCGGAGTTTGTCGGCGCCGCCGAAGAGACCGCCGCGTATTTTGCCATTACGACAGGGAATGTCTTGCAAACGCTCACCCCAAAATCCATACTCACCGAGCACGACACATTTCACTTTGCTATCCCCGACCGCGATACCAAGCATACCAACCTCGCTCCGGAAAAATTTCTTCTGCAAGGAAGCGACAAGGAGCGGTTTGCAAATTATAAAAGTATCATTCGTGAAGAGTTCGCCAAGCAATCTTCGGTGCTTTTGTGTATGCCAACGGTCGAAGACGCTAAGCTGGTCATGGACTCGATCGAGCGTGGCATTGGAGAATATACATTCATCCTTCATCATAAACTGAAAAAAGCAGAGTTGCTTTCATCATGGGAACATGCCGTGACCAAAGACCACCCGGTGCTCATTATCACCACCGGCTCATTCCTCTCGATCCCTCGACCGGATATCAACACCATCATCGTCGACAAAGAAAATTCAAACGCATATAGAACATTCGCCCGACCATATTTTGATATCAGAACGTTCGCCGAATTGTTCGCACGGCGAGCGGGAATGAGAATTATCTTTGGAGATGTTTTTTTGCGACCGGAAACACTCTTCAGGCGAGAATCCGGTGAATTCACCGATTGGAGCCCGCTTAAATTCCGTTCGCTCTCAAGTGCCGAGCAAAAGATTGTCGATACAAAACCTGCCCGCGATGAGACCAAAAAGAAGCATTTCAGCGCCCTCAGTAATGAACTGCTTTCCTTGGTGAAAAAAGGGAAAGCCGAGAACGAGCATACTTTTATCTTTGTTGCTCGTCGCGGGCTCTCGGGGGTGACCGTCTGCAATGACTGTGGCGATATCGTGAAATGCTCAAACTGCAACACCCCGATGGTGCTTCACAAGGGAACATCAGGCAATGTGTTCCTTTGCCATAAATGTGGAGAAGTGCAGAACGCCGAGACCACCTGTCGTACCTGCAATAGTTGGCGGCTGGTCGATCTTGGAATCGGTATCGAGAAGGTAGAAGCGGAACTAGCGAAACATCTTCCGGATATAAAAGTCTTCCGCATTGACAGTGATTCAACCACGACGCCCAAGGCTGCATCCAATGTGATCAAGAATTTCTTATCCGCCCCGGGAAGCGTTCTACTTGGAACCGAAATGGCGCTTCATTATCTGGGAAATGAGATCGACAATGTCGCTGTCGCAAGTGTTGATTCGCTCTTTTCACTCCCCGACTTTCGCATTGAAGAAAAAATATTTCATCTACTTATTTCACTGCGCGCAAAAGCAACCAAGCATTTTTTGATCCAAACACGCAATACCGATAATACAATATTCGAACATGCTCTGCGGGGGAATATACTCGATTTCTACCGCGACGAGATTGCGATGCGAAAGGCACTTGGCTACCCTCCGTTCAAAATATTGATCAAAGTGTCACATTTTGGCGCTGGCACACTCGCAACGCGTGAGATCGGTAAACTTGAAAAAACGCTCGCTCCTTTTGAACCGATCACGTTCACTGGATTCGCGCCGAAACGCGGTGGCAAGCGCGCGGAAAACCTACTCATCAAGCTCGATCCCGACGCATGGGTGGACGACCACCTTCTCGAGATCCTTCGCGGACTACCACCATCGTTCGTCGTCAATGTTGATCCGGAAGACCTGCTCTAGCGCAAAACGGGAAGAGGGCTTTTTTATGGCTATAAATAATGCTATTGTATAAAAGATGATAGAAATTGTACAAAAAGAAAATAAAGTCCTGCGAGAAACCGCCAAAGATGTGCCTCTCGATGAGATCAGTGGCACGCAGATCAAAAAGGTGCTTGCTGATATGAGCAAAGCGCTCGATTCACAGGACGATGGAGTCGCGATCGCGGCGCCACAGATTGGCGTACCGCTTCGGATATTTGTCGTCTCACGAAAAGTGTTTACGATGGACGAAGAAGACGACACTGTAAAAAATAAAAAGGCAGAAAACCCTGCTCTCCACAATATGGTATTTATCAACCCGATCATCACCAGTACGTCAAAAAAGGCACGCTGGATGGACGAGGGGTGCCTATCTGTCCGCTGGCTCTACGGCAAAGTAAAGCGAGCCGAGAAAGCGACAGTGCAAGCCTATGATGAGCATGGCAAACAATTCACCCGTGGCGCAAGCGGTCTTCTTGCGCAAATTTTTCAACATGAGACCGATCACCTCGACGGCACTCTTTTCATCGACAAAGCAAAAGATATAGAAGAGATCAAACCGGAAGATATTAATACACGATCATAAAAATCAATCAATATATTATGAAGAACAACCCCCGCATCGCCTACTTTGGCACACCGCGGTTTGCGACGGTAGTACTTGATGAGCTCAAAGTAGCCGGTATTACTCCATCGCTTATCGTCACCAGACCGGACAAACCAAAGGGGCGCAAACTCATTATGACCCCGCCGGAAGTCGCGGTGTGGACACATGAGCACGATATTGAGTGTGTTCAACCGGAAAAACTCGATGATGATTTCATTGCCAATCTGCACGCACGCAACTTCGACCTTTTCATCGTCGTCGCATATGGCAAGATCATTCCAAGCGAGATCATCACAATGCCAAGGCATGGCACGCTGAACGTGCACCCATCGCTCCTCCCCCGCCTCCGCGGAGCATCGCCAATTGAGTCAGCGATCTTACACGAAAACGAAACCGGTACAACCATTATGCAAATTGACGAGGAAATGGACCATGGTCCGATCGTCGCGCAAAAAAAAGTTGCCGAGTGGAGTAATACCGACATACCAAAGGCAAGCGAACTCGAAACGCTTCTCGCGCACGAAAGCGGAAAACTCCTTGCGGAGGTTATCCCGAAGTGGCTCGCCGACTCGATCACGCCACAAGAGCAAGAACACGACAACGCAACCTATTGCGCAAAGATCACAAAAGAAGATGGCTTGATCGACCTCGCCGACGACCCGGAGAAAAATTATCGCAAAATCCGCGCGTTCGACCAGTGGCCACGAGCGTACTTTTTCACCGAGCGCAACGGTAGGCAGATTCGTGTTGCTATCATCGACGCGTCAATTGAAAACAACACGCTTACCATTAAGCGTGTTGTTCCCGAAGGGAAAAAAGAGATGAACTACGAAGATTTTCTACGTGGATAGCACTCAACCTATTCCACCGTCACGCTCTCGATCGTAATATCTTCAACCGGCCAATCAGGCATGCCGTTCTTTGTGGTTGTTTGAGTAGATACGATCTTATCAACAACATCCATACCACTCGTTACCTTTCCAAAGACAGCATAACCGGGATTCCCTGGAGCATAGTTCAGGAAATCATTGTTCACAACATTGATGAAGAACTGCGCCGTAGCGCTATTCGGATCATTCGTCCTTGCCATTGCGATCGTTCCTCGATCATTTTTGAGGCCATTATCCGACTCAAGCGCGATCGGTTGATGCGTTGGTTTTTGAACACCATCAGGGGTGAACCCGCCTCCCTGTATCATGAACCCGTCAATCACTCGATGGAAAACGGTACCGCCGTAAAATCCGTCTTTTACGTACGAAAGGAAATTTTCAACCGTTTTCGGAGCGTTGCTCGGATCAAGAGCAAGGGTGATGTCTCCCATACTCGTTTTTATAAGTACATTGACCGTTGTTGACGCGGTCGTGTCGTTTGTTGATTGCATAGTAGTGCTATTGTTATTTTGATCATCTATTGACGTAGTCGGACCCGCGGCACTGTTCGCGCCAAAAAGGTATATTGCTATGCCGATCACGGCAATAAGAACAGCCCAACCGATTATATTACTTCGATTCATATTTATTTACTCCTCTTCCTTGTTAAAATCTTTTAATAATGCCTTGAGCTTCGACTTCCCTTTCTTGATCATCGTTCGCTCTTTACCCTTGTCGGCATTTATCTGCCGCGCAAGATCATCTTTCATTTCGTCGATCGCCGCGTAAAGATCGTCTTTCTTGGCAACCGAGCGCAAAAGTTTCCCCGCGATATGCAGGTTGATCTCCGCTCGAAAAATATCCCCGGCCTGATGATGTTTGGTTGTTGTCCCAATCTCAACATCAGCATTCACACTTTCCGGATCTGCCACAACAATGAACTTGTCGAGCATATTTACCTTATCCTCAACATACGAGCTGATTGCCGGAGTCAGCTCTATATTAGTTGTTTTAATATTGATCTTCATATCCTCAATTATACCAAAACAACAAAAGAGGGGCAAGAAATTGATACCTCGGTTTAAAAAACGTAGAGACGAAACTGTTGCTTTGTTCGTCTGCCCCCTCAGCACCCTCTCTACTCCCCCGTTCTGATCTCAAGCAACTTCCCCGGTGAGTGATGCCCCGTCACGATCCGCACCCATCCCACCGGTACCGAAAATCGTGCCGCCACGATCTCCCGCACCCGAAAGTTGGCAAGATTGCGCAAAGGCGGCTCTCGCACAAATATCTTGAGCGTCCCATCTTCCCGCTCCTCGACATGCTCTTTCTTCGCGTTCGCAAAAACTCGTACTTTAATGTGTTCCATGTTTTCTCTCACTATACCTCACGCACCATAATAGTGTTTGTTGAACCGAACTTACCAAAGGGGACGCCCGCAGAAATCACGATCGTATCTTTTTTCTTCGCGAACCCTTCCCGCTCAACAGTTCTTCTGACACGCTCCGCCGCTTCACCAACATATTTAAATGCCTTTATTTTGACCGGATAGCATCCAAACGACAGCATACTTCGCTTGAGCGTTCGTTCATTCGGACTCATCACCACGATCAACTGTTGTGCGCGATACCGCGAGATCATGCGCGCAGTAAACCCCGATTCGGTCAATGCAACAATGGAGCGCGCGTTGATATCATATGCCGTCGAGACAACATAACGACTGATCGCGTCAACAACGTCCATCTTGTCGTCTGTCTTTTCTTTCTTATGAACGATAGGAAGCGCTTCATGGTGCGGATAACCCGACTCTATCTTCATCGCAACTGCCGCCATCATACGCACCGTCTCCGTCGGATGTTCCCCCATCGCGGTCTCTTCCGAAAGCATTACCGCGTCCGCGCCATCCAAAATAGAGTTCGCAACATCGCTCACCTCCGCACGTGTCGGCACACGCGAATGGATCATCGATTCAAGCATCTGTGTAGCAATGATGACCGGCTTGCCTACTCTGTTGCACTTTCTGATGATCATTTTTTGCAACAATGGCACATCCTCGGGCGGTACCTCGACGGCGAGGTCACCACGCGCCACCATAATGCCATCGGCTTCGGCAATGATAGCATCAATGTTCTCAATTGCGTCCCGAGTTTCAATCTTGGCGATCACGCCAATATCGGCATGCGCTTTTTCCAGAATATCCTTTAGCTCCAAAATGTCAGACGCTTTTCTTACAAACGACAACGCCATGAAATCAACTTCATGCTGTATCCCGAACTTCACATCTTTTTTGTCTTTTTCCGTCAACGAGCTGATACTCAGCGAAACATCGGGGATATTTATTCCGCGACGACCTTTTATTTCGCCACCCTCAACAACCTTACACCGAACCTCACTACCCGCGATCGACAAGACCCGAAGTTTTATCTTCCCATCGTTGAGCAGGATCGTTACTCCCCTCTTCACCTCACGAGGAAGTTTTGCATAGTTCACAAAAAGTCGATTTTCGTCGCCAACACACTCTCGTGCTGTTAAAACAACGACACGCCCCTTCCGCAACGTGATCTTTTCTTTATACAGATCCCCCGTTCTGATCTTTGGTCCCGCCAGATCTTGCAGGATCACCGCGGGAACATCAACATGTTTTGCCGCGGCCACCACATTTTTCATTGTGCTTTCGTGTGTATGATAATCCCCATGGGAGAAATTCATTCGAACAATATTCATACCTGAACGAAACATTGTCTTCAAGACACGCTCGCCACAAGATGCCGGCCCGATCGTCGCGATGATCTTTGTTTTCTTTAAAATTCTTTTTTTCATACAAAAGAAACAATACCACGAGTACCCAATGAATGGAAACGATCAACGATCCGAGAACACGCGCAGATAGCGACCCACAAGCTCCGTTTGCTCAATGATATGCCCTTCCATCGCGCGCTCCACATCGCGCTTCGTCGCTCCACTCGGCATGTCGAGCATCCCGTCAAGCGCGTAGAGTTTGAAAAAGTAGCGATGCTCTCGATCGGGCGGACATGGACCATGATAGCCAGTGTTCCCCGCCGTGCCGACACCGGCATCACCCGCCGGCTCTTCCCCCTCCGCGATCTCTGTCGTCTCGGGAGGAATGTTGTACCGTACCCAATGATCCCACATACCATCCGCGCGGAGCGATTTCGGTACATCGGGGTCGTCCATGATGAGCACAAGTGAACGCGCACTATCCGGCACGCCGGCAATATGAAGCGCTGGACTCACGTTTATTCCATCACATGTATACTTCGCCGGTATCACCCCGTTATTTTCAAAAGCCCCACTGGAAAGTTTTAGTTTCTGCATGGAGTCATTTTATCACAAAAACTATTGCATTTCTCGCGACTTATCAGTACAATACGAATCAGAAAAAAATATCCCTCGGTACCCGCCTGCCGGCAGGCAGGGCTCAATGGTAGAATGGACATGTATGTATTACATTTACATTCTGAAGAGTCAAAAAGATTTACGCTTTTACACCGGGATGACGAAAGATATTGGACGTCGTCTCAAGGAGCATAACTCCAAACAAGTGAAAGCGACAAAGAGCCGTACTCCGTTTAAAGTTGTCTACGCAGAAAGCTTTGCAACGTTGGCTGAAGCACGAGCTCGTGAAAAATTCTTCAAGACAGGTTCCGGGAGAGAGTTTCGAGATAAGATCTTGAAACAATAATATTCCGCGGTAGCTCAGTTGGTAGAGCGGTCGGCTGTAACACCGAACAAAAGTGTTCAAAATAGCAGCTTCCCGAGGGAAACCCGGGTCGAAAAAGAAAGTGAATTGCTGGAAACCTAAACGAGAAAGCCGTAGGCAATCAGCAGCCAAGCTCACATCACGAGGGTGATGTAGAGAAGGTTCAGAGACTATCCCGAGAGGGAGTAGCCCAGAGAGATCTGGTCGAAGCGCTTTCCACCTAAGCTAGAAATAGTATGGTGATGATATAGTCCATCCCTTTAGAAATAAAGGACCAGATGTAACCGATTGGTCGCAGGTTCGAGTCCTGCCCGCGGAGCTTGTTAACAAAATCGCCCTTTGGGGCGATTTTGTGTTATAAGCTTCCGGGAGAAAGTAAACTGATTTGCTTTCGTCAGGACTCGAAAGGGTTCTCCCTTATTTTCGAGAAGTTTTACTTTGAGAAAACGGGAAACCCACACTGCTCCCGTAAGGAGAACGCCCCTGCCCGCGGAGCAGATTTATCCTGTGGTAAACGACACGTTTGCGTCACAGAATCAGAAAAAGCCCCTCTAGAGGGACTTTTTCTCTACTTCTTGGTCTTCTGTGTAATGAATTCGTTAAGAAGCTTTAAGTATCCATCTTGCAGTCTTTGTGACAACTTCGGATGATTGAGCGGGTCAATCTTTCCCTCTTTCTCGATAACAGCTTCTACCGAATCAAAGTAGAAACCTTTTGGTGTGGCAATAAATAAATACGACGGATTCCACGATTCTTTCATTTTTCCAGCCGTGCGTTTAACCTCTAACGCGCTAAGTCGAGAGCGATACTTCACTTCTATCAGGTGAACTTTATTCGTTTCGTGGTTGATTATCGCAAAGTCTGGAGCACGCCTGACCACTTCTAAGGTCTTCTGCGCCTCTTTACTCTTCTTCATATGAGCAAGTTCAGGTACTACCTTCTCATATCCAAATCCCAAGATCGTGAATCCTCCGGCGTCTCGAAGCATCTGCTCAAAAATCATTTCTGCAATCTTTCCCTTTATCAATTCATGTGTAAATTTTATTGTTTTCATATTATTTCAGCAAAAAAGAGAAGACCATTTCTGTTTTTGCGCAACGGCATTAAAACGTGCTATTATTTCAACATAAGGACTTCATGTATTATATCACAATCATTACATTATAATACAAATTACCCCCTTACGAATATGTCCTCAATCGGCCAGAATATAAAGAAGCTCCGTAAGGAGAAAAACATATCCCAAGACAAGCTCTCAAAGCTTGCCGATATTTCTCTGAATACGGTTGTAAAACTTGAACTCGACCAAAGCCCCAACCCTACCCTCGACACACTCAAGAAAATAGCAAAAGCATTTAATATTAGTATTGATGATTTAATAAAATAATTATGGCAGACTTAACCACAATCGAAAAACAGATACTTGAAAAGCTATTCCAAATGGGTGGTGGTTATGTTTTGAATTTTTCCGACCGAACAATGGGCGAATTTTTCAGAGATGATGTCGGGCTAAATATTTATACTCAAAAATATAACTATGCGAGTGGATCAAAAGCCAACCGTATGCGCGGCTTGTGGTTAAAAGCAGACAATAAAACAGTTGGAGGTTCTATATTGAAAATTATTGAATACATTGAAAGTCAGATTTTAATTGATAAACTTTCTCGTAATGAATTCCCCGCAGATAGAGTAAAAGCCGCCAAAGATATAGCTGAAAAATTGCTTGGGGAAAAGGTTGAGGAAAAAGATAACAAATCAAAAGCCACATTCAAAAATGGCAATATCAACATCACTTTGCAAAAAGATGTTTTTGATCACGTTCAAAAGTTCCTAAACAGTGGGTATTATTTTAATGCGGTTGAAGAAGCATATAAAATCGTTAGGAAAAAGTTAAAAGATATTACCGGAAAAGAAAAAGCGACGGACGCTTTTAATAAAGCAAATTATGAAAAGATTTTTGGACATCAGCCCAGAGATCAAGCCGAAAAAGATTTTTTTGAAGGGGTAAAATTTTTGCACATGTCTATCCAATTTTTAAGAAATGAAAAAGCACATACGCCAGCGCGCGATCTGGATAAAAACCTAGCCATTCATTATATTTCACTGGCTAGCTTGGCGTACGATTTAATAACAAGAACATAACTATGCCAAACTCAAAAGAAGCAAAAGCGCGAATAAAAATAAACAAACTGCTTGAGGAAGCAGGATGGCGATTTTTTGATGATGAAAAAGGCCCTGCCAATATCCAACTTGAACCGAATGTAAAAATAACAAAAAAAGAAGTTGATGCTTTCGGCGAAGATTTTGAAACGACCAAAAACGGATTTATTGATTTTTTACTTTTGGATGAAAAAGGATTTCCGTTCGTTGTTTTGGAAGCAAAAAAAGAAGAAAAGGATCCGTTAGACGGCAAAGAACAGGCGCGTCGTTATGCTCAATCTCAAAATGCCCGTTTTGTTTTACTTTCAAATGGAAATCTTCATTACTTCTGGGACTTGGAGCGGGGCAATCCGGAAATTATTACAGAATTTCCAACACAAGAATCTCTTTTGCACCGCTTGGACTTTACACCTGATAACAAGCGCCTTGCCGATGAAAAAGTTGAAGCCGATTATATAGCAATAACACGCAACCCGAATTATAAAGACGATCCCCGCTATCAGAACGAAGAAGCCAGAAATTAATATCTCCATGATGAGGGCTTGCCGATTCTGCGCCCATATCAACTTAAAGCGGTTCAATCCCTGCAAAGAAGCGCGGAAACTGGAAACGACCGTTTCCTATTTGAAATGGCTACTGGTACAGGAAAGACGCTTGTGTCCGGTGCAGTTATTAAGCTGTTTTTACGCACTGGCAACGCAAAAAGAATTTTGTTTTTAGTAGATCGCCTAGAGCTTGAAGATCAAGCGTATAAAAATTTCGTCCGCTATCTCAAAAACGACTACACAACGGTTATCTATAAACACAACCGCGATGATTGGAAAAAGGCAGAAATTGTCATCTCCACCGTCCAAAGTCTATCCTCTCAAGACAAGTACAAAAAACTTTTTTCGCCTACCGACTTTGATCTCGTCATTTCCGATGAAGCCCATCGCTCAATCGGTGGGAATAGCCGTGCCGTCTTTGAGTATTTTGTCGGCTACAAGCTCGGACTGACTGCAACGCCGAAAGATTATCTCAAAAATGTTGATCCGCAAAAACTTTCATCAAAGGACCCGCGCGCTTGGGAACGCAGGCAACTTTTAGATACTTACACAACTTTCGGCTGTCCAAGTGGCGAGCCAACCTTCCGCTACACATTGCTGAACGGCGTAAAAGATGGCTTCCTCATCAATCCCATTGCTGTTGATGCGCGCACTGATATTACCACGGAACTTCTTTCAGAAAAGGGCTACGCCGTTATGGTAAAAAATGAGGAAGGTGAAGAAACCGAGGAAACTTTTTTCCAGCGCGATTTTGAGAAAAAATTCTTTTCAGACAAGACAAATCAGGTTTTCTGTAAATCTATTATCGAAAACGCGTTGAAAGACCCGATAAGTGGAGAAGTGGGCAAAACCCTGGTTTTTTGCGTAAGTCAAAAGCATGCTTCCAAAATCACGCAAACCTTAAATCAAATGGCGCACCAAGTATGGCCAGACAAATATAACTCAGATTTTGCCGTGCAAATTACCTCAAACATTTCCGACGCTCAGCAAATGACGATAAACTTTGTAAACAATAATCTCAACGGACACTCTAAGTTTTTGCCCGGCTACAAATCAAGCAAAACAAGGGTTTGTGTAACTGTCGGCATGATGACGACCGGCTATGACTGCGAGGACATTTTGAATCTTGCTTTACTGCGCCCAGTATTCTCGCCAACTGATTTTGTGCAGATGAAAGGACGCGGAACGCGCAAATTCACTTTTGAATACAAAAACGAGGATGGCGAAATGCGAAAAGTTACCAAAGATAAGTTAAAGTTTTTCGACTTCTTTGCAAACTTTGAATATTTTGAAGAAAAGTTTGATTACGATGAAGCACTAAAATTACCAATCAAAAAAGGTGGCCCGGGCGGAGATGGCTCTGGACCAGTCAATATTGATGAGATTGAGATTTTTGATCCTGACAAAATCAAGCAATTGACCGAAACGCCAATCGGAACCGAGGGAATGAAAGTTGACCGAAAGCTGTTTGAGGAAGCGCGAAAGAAAATCCAGAAAGACGAAGAAGTAAAGGAAGCCGTCAATCAAGAGCAGTGGGAAAAGGCGGTAAAAATTTTGCGCGATAAATACGAAGATAAACCGCAATTATTTTTAAATCTTGAGAAAATCCGCAGGAGTGAAAACCTTGATCGCCGTTTATCGTGGCGTGAATTTTTGGAGCGAGTATTCGGCTTGATTGACGCTTTTAAATCCAAAGATGAGAAACTAGAAGAAGAAGTTGAGAAGTTTATCTCAATCTATAAACCCGAAAGCAAATATGTGCCGTATATTCGAAATTATCTGAAAGCGTATGTTGCCGATGAACGCTTCCGCGAAATCATCAACAGCAAGCATTTTGCTGAGTTGAATGTATATCCCGGGTTTTCTATGCAGGAATTTAAGGCACTCAACGGCTGGCGCGAAACCGTGCCGGAATATGTGAAAGATTATGTGCCAGTTAATCAATATATGAGATAAAAATATGATTTCAAACATAGAAAAATACAAGAAAGACCTAAAAAACCTCATAGAGCGAGGAAACGATTTGCTGAGCGCTTTTCAATATGAATGTTTTCCAGATAATTTTACTGCCCAACTAGAACAAGCTTTCAGGGGTAAGAAGGGCAAAGCCAAAATTATTTCAGATTTTATAAAATCATTACCAAACTTCAAAACGGAATATCAAAAGTGGTATTCGGAGTCTTTAGTACTGCTTAAACAATTACTGCCAGATAGATTAAATGATTTTGTAGATTTGTATAAGAAGCCGAAGACAAAAAGGAAAGATATTACCTACGAAAATTATGTTATAGAAGATGCACTGCAAGGGCTGTATGTCACGAGAGGTTGGAATAAAGAAAAAGTTGTCGGTGCTGATGCAGCCATTCCACGATTTACTCAACAATTAAATATTCTCAAATCTGTAAATAAAAGGTTCGAAAGTTCCCTTTTTGACATTAAGCAATTAGTGCAGGCCGACCTGTTTGATTCTGAAATAGATACCGCAAAGGAATTGAACAAAAAAGGATTTACGCGAGGAGCTGGTGCGGTTGCTGGTGTTATTTTAGAAAGTCATCTTTTGCAGGTGTGTGAAAATCATAAAATAGCTGTAAAAAAGAAAAATCCGACCATTAACGACTTGGCACAATTACTCAAAGATAATTATGTAATAGACACTCCTGATTGGAGAAAAATCCAACATTTGGCTGATTTAAGAAATCTTTGTGATCATAAAAGGAAAAGCGACCCTACAAGTGAGCAAATTGACGAATTGATTGAAGGCGCGGCAAGAACAATTAAAAACCTATTTTAATTATGCTAGACGCAACCACAAAACGAAAAATTGATTCCGCCCGACAAATCCTTGTCGGTAAAGTTCCTGACCCAAAGGCGCAGGTGGAGCAAATCACTACTGCGTTGGTCTATAAGTTCATGGACGACATGGACAAGGAGGCCGAGGAACTAGGCGGAAAAGCAAAGTTTTTTACAGACGACTTGAAAGATTTTGCGTGGAGTAAATTGCTGGATACTCGCTACTCCGGGCAAGAGCGAATGGATTTATATGTTCGCGCCATTAGCGCTTTTGCCAAAGCCAAACAACTACCCCAGCTTTTCCGTGATATTTTCAAAGACGCTTTTTTGCCGTACCGCGATCCCGAAACGCTTTCACTTTTTTTAAAAGAAATTGACAATTTTACCTACGACCACAGTGAAGACCTAGGCAATGCTTTTGAATATTTGCTTAGTGTGCTCGGCAGTCAAGGCGACGCCGGACAATTTCGTACACCGCGCCACATTATTGATTTTATCGTTGCCGTAATTGACCCCAAGAAAAACGAAACTGTCTTGGACCCCGCGTGCGGTACGGCAGGATTCTTGATCTCTGCATATAAGCATATTTTGAAAAATCACGATGGATTTGATAATAAAACCGGCAAGCCAACTACGGAAGAGAGGTTGCTAACTCCCGATGAGCGCAAAAAAATGATGAATAATTTTGTCGGCTATGATATTTCGCCAGACATGGTAAAGCTTTCGCTTGTGAATATGTACTTGCATGGCTTTCTGGAGCCGAAAATCTACGAATACGACACGCTCACTAGCGAAAAGCACTGGGGAGAGCAATTTGATGTGATTATTGCCAATCCGCCGTTTATGTCGCCAAAGGGTGGTATTCGTCCCCACAAACGCTTTTCCGTGCAAGCAAAGCGCAGTGAAGTGCTTTTTGTGGATTACATTTTAGAACACCTCCCGCTCAAAGGCCGAGCCGGTATCATTGTGCCGGAAGGTATTATTTTTAAAACTGAAAATGCCTACAAACAACTGCGGCAGAAGCTTTGCGAGGACGGACTTTTTGCAGTTGTTTCGCTTCCTTCGGGCGTTTTTAATCCGTATGCGGGCGTAAAGACAAGTATTTTGCTTTTTGATAATCAGCTTGCCAAAAAAAGCGATGAGATTTTATTCCTGAAGATTGAAAACGACGGCTTTGATCTTGGCGCGCAAAG
>Ga0114931_10000184_pt1 | contig 71595 bp, 72 predicted proteins | sample 2SBtaG_FD_89579 | JGI IMG/M metagenome (GOLD analysis project Ga0114931, IMG submission 89579) | Deep subsurface microbial communities from Kolumbo volcano to uncover new lineages of life (NeLLi) - 2SBTROV14_V59a metaG | ecosystem: Environmental > Aquatic > Marine > Volcanic | place: Kolumbo...
TTAAAAACATGTTTATTAAATATAAGAACTAAAAAAATTGTAATTCCATAATATAATAAAGCAATCGGAAGCAACAACCATATATCTCCAAGATTATTTAAGATGAGCTTAGCTTTTGATGCAAAAATCACAAAAATCAAAAGATATAGCATAATTAACGTCAAAGATGAAAAATAAGGTTTTACCTTAAGAAATTTTTCTGCCCCATGTTTTCTCTCAATGTATTCTCGAGTTATAATGCCTAATACTAAAGGTGCAATTAAAATTATTAAAAGATTCTGCAAAATTAAGAATACAGGAACACTAAGACTAGTTCCTATAGTAAGATAATGTCCTGCCAAAGGATAAACAAAAATTGAAAGAATAAATGCAAGAGCAACAATAATCGCTCCAGAAATCATATGACCCTCTGCAAGACCAATATACCCTAGACCCATACTTGAAGCTGGAGCAAGAGATAAAAGCATCATAGCCAACTTCATTTGAGGTGATACAGAAAAAATTGTTGTTAAGAAATACATTAATGCAGGAGCAAAAATAAAATTTATCACTAAAGCTTGAATTAAGGGCTTTTTTGATCCTTTTATTTTCTTTAGTGAAGACAATGAAAGATTTACCATCATTGGATAAATCATTACAAAAACAATAGGAATTGTAAGATTGGATAAGCCTTTCAAATTAAAAAAGTATCCTAATAAAATTCCTAAAACAATAGCAACTAATGTATAAAGAAGCATATTCTTAGATAAGTTTTTTTTAATTTTATTTATCATTTTAAATAAGCATAAAAATCTTAATTGATACTAAAATTAAAATAATGCCAATTAAAATTTGAAATCCTTTTCTCCATTTATCTTTAAAGCATAAATTTGTTATTTCAAACATATAATGTATTCCTGTCCAAAGAGCGGCACCAAGAATCATTTGATTATAAAATATATTCATAGTCATACCAGGTGTAAAGACAAAATGCCACATAATTGCAAAAAGTGCTGCAAAGAAAGTAGTTATTGTGTTACCCAAATAAACCCTCTTAAGATTCATTTTTCCAATTCTTATAGCAAACGGGATTTTTAAAGGCTTTAAGGATGTTCCAACAAGTCCTATTGAAAATCCACTTAAGATTGGCCCAAATAATCCACAAATCTTTGCAATAACCGGATGTTCATTTTGCAAATCTAACTCGTGTCTCTTAAAGTGTATAAATGCAAGTCTTAAACCATACAGTATTGCTAATATGCCAAGAATTATTATCAAAACAGATGAATTACTTATTGAAAAAAGCCAAGTTCCAAAAAATGTTGCAATCAAAGTAAATATTGGAATCATTACAAAAAGCTTTAGTTTCATACTTTTAGGTAAAGAAGAAATTTTATCTTTATTATCTAGAAGAATCATTAATGCTCCAAGCATGATGACCCATAAGAAAATATTAATTGATTCAAAAATCGTTAATTTAAATATAAATAGTAAAAGTAAGATTGTAAAAAATCTATCAAACTTTATAGTTAATCCTGCTGTAACAAAACCTACAATTAATATTGTGAGTAAAAATTCTATTATCATTTTAATAATTCCTCAATCTTGATTTTATCTTTTATTTTGCACATCAAGAATTTGTTATCTTTTCGTGTCTTAATTATTCCTGCATCTTTTAGCAACTGCACATGCCTAAAAATCACTGAAGGGTCCCTTTTGATTACGAGACTTAAATCACAAACGCAAACACCTGAGTCTTTTCTCATAAGATAATCTACAATTTGTAGCCTAATAGGTTCTCCTAATGCCTTAAAAAACTTGGATTTTTCTTTCACATTTTTCATTTGTTTATTTGTGCATGTAGACAACTATTTAAATGTTTTGGTTTTAATTTTAAACTATCCCATTGTGTGGTCACAATTTACATCATTATATTCATCAACACATCAACACAAGTTCTAGGATAACCACATACAGTTCTTCCAAAAGGACAATCTCCAAAATGTATGTCTTCACTAATATTATCTGAATTTACTGATTCATTTTTATATAAAACGCTATTCACATTAGAATTCGTTATGCATCCCGCTAATTCTTCATTTAGATGCTCTCTTAATAATCTCTAAAAGTCTTTCTTCATTACCTGGCATGCCAACACTAGCTACTTCGCCATCAATGACGAGCGCGGGAGAACGCATCACTCCAAGTTCAACTAACTCTTGAATATCATCACTATATTTAACATCCGCATCAATTTGTTTATCTTCTTTTAATTTTAATACCATTTTATGTAAATTTCTACATGTTGGGCATCCACTCCCCACTATTCTTATTTCCATTTTTATACCTCAAATATCTTATTAAACTCTCTCATCTTCTTGTTATTCATTTGTTCTCTAAAACCTTAATTATTTCTCTTACTTTCTCATTTTTGATTGAGTAAAATATGCTTTTTCCTTCCCGTCTATGCTTAACTATTCCTGCTTGTAAAAGTTTGGCCAGATGCATTGAAGTATTTGATTGAGTTCTACCTATTATTTTTGGCAGACCGCATGCGCATTTTTCTACTGAAAATAGAGCTTTAACGATAAGGTATCTTGTTTCTGTTCCAAGTGATTTGAATATTTTTACACTTTCTTTCATATCAACGTTTGTTGATATGTTGATATTTTAAATATTGTTGTTCTTAAAAATAGATATTTTAGTTATCAAGTCATATAAATGTGAGATCCAATATTTTTAGATAATTAATCACTATTAAGTGACAAATTACCAAAACATTTATATATTAAAATCTTATTACATACTTTTATGAGCGGTAAATATAAAGAATTATACCTTGCCAGACATGGAGAGACAATTGAAAATAAAAAAGGAATAATACAGGGCTGGAAAGGAGGTTTTTTAACAAAAAATGGATTTCTTCAGACAGCAACACTTGGTCTTTTAATGCTTGATAAAGGAATAGAAACAATTTATACAGGCGACCTTAATCGTCAGCTTCAATCAACAACACAAGCAAATAGACTAATAAATCTCCCACAAGAAAATATTTATCTTACAAAAAACCTAAGAGAAAGACATTTTGGCTCTGCAGACGGGAAAAAAATCTCAGATACAAACCTCTCAATCTCAGAAATAGGAGATATTTATTCAAAAAACCGCACACCAAAACTACTTGACATAGAAACATTAGATTTAGTTGATAAAAGAACAAACGGATTAATAGATCTTGTTTTAAGCTCAAATGCTCAAAAAATAATGGCTATGGGTTCAGGATGGATAAACAGCTACATAGTAAACAATCTAACAAAAGAAGGGTACATCCTGCATCCATAAGAGAATGCTTCAGCACACTATTTTGTTATCAATCAACATGGAGAAGTTCAAGAATTTGAACTTGAAAAAATAAAAGTTATAAACTAAGATTAAATAATTCAATAAAAGTGATAATCATGAATTTACTAAAAAATTTGTTTAACAACAAAAAATCACAGGTTAAAGAAATAGTTAGAAGAATAAACCCACGAGTATTCGGTTTTAGACGTTATGATATAATAAAAGTTTTTAGTCTTCCAAAAGGTATGTGGAATGATAATTACATTGTTGAAATTAATAGGAAACCATTCGTCATAAAAATTTATACTAAAAAAAGTAAAAGTCATGATTATTTATTTTCAAATTCACCTCAAAAAGAATATTTTACTCTTGAAACAATCAAAGATTTAAGTGTTAGTCCAAGACCAGTTTATTTTGAGGATTCAAGGTTTAAATTCCCAATCTTAATTTATGAATATGCGTATGGAAAAACAACTAATTTGTCTGAAGAAGATTTATTTAGAATAACAGAAAACATTGCGAAATTTCAAACAATACCTATTCATAAACTTCATTTTTTAGAAGAAACATCTGATAATCCTGCAGTCATGATTAAAGAAATTGAGGAGGAGTTTAGAAAACTAAAAGCCCTACCAAAAATAAATCCTTATAAGACATTACTACTTGAAAATCTTATAAGAAAAGCAGCAGCTTATGCAACTAATGAGTCATTTCCACTTGCACTAAGTCACACAGATATTATTCCAAGCAACATAATAAGTGATGGTAGAAGTATTAAAATAATTGATTGGCAGTCACCAACAATTAGAGATCCTGCATATGATGTTTGGGCTTTAATTTCAGAAGTTCATCACAAATGGGATTTACCCTACACCATTAATGAGCAAAAAAAGAATTTAGTCCTTAGAAGATACGTGGAGCTTACTGGCGATAAAAATGTAGTTCAAAGAATTGCACAAAAAGAAGTATTTTGGCTTTTAAAAGCTGCAATGTATACTGCTTTAAGAGATTATGAATTCAAATCGAGAAAATCCAAAAAGAGCCATTCTAAAAAAAGAAATTATTCTCGATATGAAACAACTTTGATGAAAATTTTAGACATATTAAATAAAAAATTACCTTAAAATAATTGATTTTTCTTAAACTTGCCAAACTTTAAAAAAAGCACATACTTCTAAGAGTATATGTCTACAAACAAAGATTCAACCGAATTAAAAGGTTTTATTGTTTATCCAACCTACAGGACAGAGGATGAAAAAGCCAGAGTCTACTTATTTGGAAAACTCGAGAACGGAGAATCGTTTCTAACAATCAATGAATTCAAACCTTATTTTTTCATTAAAAAAAAAGACCTAAAAGCAGCACTTGAAGTTGAAACATTTGAGTATGAAGAAACAAAATTAAAGAATTTTGATGAAGAATCTATGATTAAAGTAATTATGAATGTTCCAAAAGAAGTTTCAGAACTCAGATCAAAACTTCTTGATAAAGAAATAGATTGTTATGAAGCAGACATTAGATTTACTATGCGTTTTTTGATGGATAAAGATATTAAATCAACAATGATTATCAAAGGAGACTTCAAAAAAGGCGAGATGGTTGATAGAATTTATGAAGAACCAGAACTCTTGCCCGCACCAAAAGATTACAAACCACAATTAAAAGTTTTAGCGTTTGATATTGAAACAGATAGACATGCACAAAACATATTTTCAATTTCAATTGCTTGTGAAGATTATGCAGAAGTTTTAATTATTTCAGATAAAAAACTTAAGAATGCAAAATCTGTAAAAAATGAAAAAGAGTTATTAGAAACTTTTAGAAAAAAAGTTCTTGAACTAGACCCAGACGTGATTACGGGCTGGAATGTTGTTGACTTTGATTTAGATAAAATTCAAAATAAGTTCAAAGAATACAACATACCATTTGATCTTGGAAGAAATAATTGGACTTGCTCTATTAGAAAACAAGAATCATTCTTTAAAGATTCAACAGCAAATTTTCCTGGAAGAATGATTTTAGATGGAATAATGCTTCTTAAGATTTCTTTTATAAAACTTGATAATTATAAACTTGGAACTGCCTCACAAGAAATTCTTGGTGAAAAAAAACTTATTGGAAATAAAAATAAGGGTGCAGAAATTGAAAATGCATATGAAGAAGACCAACAAAAACTTGTGGATTATAATTTAAAAGATTCACAAATGGTTCTTGATATATTAGAGAAAAGTAAAGTTTTTAGTTTAACAATTGAGCGCTCACTTCTTACAGGCATTCAACTTGATAAAGTCAAAGGAAGCATCTCAGCATTTGACTCATTATATCTTAGAGATTTAAGAAAAAAAGGTTATGTTGCAGTTTCAGCTCATTTTGGCGAACGAGGGGAAAGAATTAAAGGTGGATTTGTTATGAAGTCTAGTCCGGGAATTTATGATTATGTTATTGTTTGTGACTTCAAAAGTCTATATCCAAGCATCATCCGAACGTTTAATATTGATCCATTTACTTATGTTAAAGATTGTAAAGGAGATGTTATCAAAGCGCCCAATGGTGCTTGTTTTAGAAAAGAAAAAGGTCTTTTATCCCAAATTATTGAAACTCTTTGGAAAGCTAGAGATGAAAGAAAAAAAGAAAAAGACAAAACCGGAAGTAATGCTATTAAGGTTTTAATGAATTCTATGTTTGGTGTAATGGCAAATCCTGTTTTTCGTTTTCACAATATTGACATCGGAAATGCCATAACATACTTTGGTCAACATTTAATTAAGATGACTGCAAAAAAAGTTGAAGAGAAAGGCTACGAAGTTATTTATGGAGATACAGATAGTATATTCATTAATCTTGATGTTGAAGATGAAGAAGAAGCAAGAAAAATTGGTAATAAAATACAAAACGATATCAATATTTTTTTAACAAAACATATTGCAGATACATATGGTGTTAAGAGTTATCTTGAACTTGAATTTGAAAAAGTTTATGAGCGTTTCTTAATGCCTAAAGCTAGAGGTTCTGAGCTTGGTTCTAAAAAAAGATATGCAGGTGTTCTTGTTCAAAATGGAAAAAAAGAAATGGACTTTGTTGGTCTTGAGTTTGTCAGACGTGATTGGACCGAGCTTGCAAAGAAATTTCAACTTGAGCTTTTAGAAAAAATCTTCAAGCGTGAAGAAGTAAAGGATTACATTAAAGATTTTGTTGAAAAACTAAAGAGTGGCGAATATGATGACTTACTCATTTACAGAAAAGCCATAAGAAAGGATTTAGATGGATATACGAAAACAACTCCACCCCATGTTAAGGCTGCAAGAATGTTAAAAGAATTAAAAAGCAATATTATAGAATATTATATTACTACTAATGGCCCTGAACCTGTTGAGTTACATAAGAGTAAAATTGATTATGAACATTATATAGCAAAACAAGTTAAGCCACTTGCAGACACAGTTCTTTCTTTTTACAATACTAGTTTTGATGATATCTTAAAGAATAGTTCTCAAAAAACTTTATTTGGGTTTTAGACATGAAGATAGTTATGAGATAAAATATTATTTACTAGAAAATTATGATTTAAAGTAATTTAATAATTCCAGGTTCTGGTTCAGATAAAAGTCTGTCTAATTTAAGTGCATTTAATGTTGACATAACAGCTCCTTCACTCATTCCCTGCATTCCTGCTTCAATTATTACTTCTTCAACTTGAATTCTTCTTTTTGAAGATGCTAAATCAGATAGTATGCCTAAAAGTTTTACTTTATTATCTACTTCTGCTTCTTGCCTTATCTTTGAGGCAGTCATTCTCTGTATTTCTATTAAACGGTCAAAATCATCCATTTTTTGATTGGAAGGACTGTAAAATAGCGTTTGTTTTAAAAAATAAAATATACAAACTTACATTTCCCCCACATCAGTATAGGTTTATCTATATAAAAAGGTTTTGGAAAGAATTAAAAATTGTATCGTCGAGGAAGCATCTTTTGAGACGAAAACTTTATATGCTCGTCAGATTTTAAGAGTACCAGGGGAGAACATGAACATAATAAGATTATTATTGCCTTTATCTAGTAAAAAGAAGACTGATTTAGAGAATATCTCACAGTACCTTGATCCTGAAGATGCTAAGAAAGTAAAGAATTTCTTGAAGCTTGGAAAGATTGGCGTCTCATATAAATCATTGAAACTAACTATTCTAAAGGATACTGAGTTTCCATACTTGGATCCTGCTCAAGAAGACCCTGAAGTTCTATCGACGATTAAGACTTATAATGATGTCATTGAACAGTCTGTTAGAGAAAAAAAATATCTTGAATTTGCACCTACTGCGCATGAAAAGATAATTGAATTTATTGCACCTCATATTGTGGGCATGGATTTTGTTAAAGAAGCAGCTATGATTCAATTGTTTTCAAAGGAAAAAATACATGTTCTTTTACTTGGAGATCCTGGAACTGGAAAAACAGATATTCTACGTGCAGTAAGTGATTTGGCACCTATTTCATCCTTTGGTCTTGGTTCAGGAACAAGTGCTGTTGGTCTAACTGCTGCAATCAAAGGAAAAGAAGTTGTTAAAGGATTACTTCCAATGGCCGATAATGGTATTTGTTGTGTTGACGAACTTAATCTTATGAAATCAAGAGATAGGGGCTCGCTTCTAAATGCAATGGAAAAGGGTTTTGTTACTTATGATAAAGGCAGTAAACATGTTAAGTTTGATGCTAGAATAAGTCTTCTTGCAACTGCTAATCCAAAAGGTGACAAATTTGTTGGAAGAACACCGGATACTTGGCTTCAACAGATTCCATTTGATACAGCTCTTCTTACAAGGTTTCACTTAGTTTTTTTTATTAGAAAACCAACTGATGTTGAGTTTATTAATATTGCAAAAAAAATTGCGAGTGATAGAAAGAAAAACCTTGATTTAAATGATTCTTTGTTCATTAGAGATTTTATTGAGTATTCTTTAATGCTTGATGTAGCATTTGATGAAAAGTTAAAATCAAGAGTTGTTGATTTTGCAGCAAAACTAAAAAAAGATGAAGAGGATTTCCTTGTTGATATTAGTCCAAGGATTGTTCTTGGAGTAATTAGATTTGCTAAAGCTTATGCTAGAATTAATCATAGAAACAAAATTGAAGAATCGGATTTAAAAAAAGTTTTTAAAATTTTTGAGAATAGCCTGTATGTAAAAAATCAAGATAAAAAAAGAAGCAAACAAACTTTAAGTAAAAACAAATCAAAATTAAAAAAATCATCACAGAAAAAAACAAAAGAAAAAGTAAAACAAGGTGATAAAAAATGATTCTTTATTATGTCACTTGCAAAGATAAAGAAGAAAGTAAAAGAATTGCACAAGAACTTTTGAAAAAAAAAATTATTTCTTGTGCAAACATTATGCAGTCTGATTCAGTTTATGAATGGGGTGGTGAATTAAAAGAACATCCAGAGTCAATTTTATTAGTTAAAACTCTTAATAGAACTGAAGAAGAAGTAAAAGATGCTATAAGAGAATTAAGTTCATATGATCTTCCGGCAATAATTAAGGTTGAAGGAAAAATCAACGAAGAATATCTTAATTGGATGGAAGAAAAAATAAAAAAATAAAATATGTGCAAAACAGAAACAATTTTAGAAACAAAGAGGTAAAAAAAACATGATTAATTTTTTAACTGAAACTTTTTTTAAAAACACGATTATTGATTACTTAATATTCCTTGGAATAATAGTTGCAGGTTTAATTGTAGGAAGAATTATATATTATATTACACAAAAAGTTATCCGAGTAAGAGCTGAGAAAACAAAAACTAAACTAGATAATATACTAGTTTCAGTTATTGAAAAACCAATTGCTTTCTTGTTATTCATAATCACATTTGATATTGCTTACAAAACCTTAACTTTAAGTGAAGGGGGAATTTCATTTTTCTCAAGCACAGTGGATGTTTTAACAACTATCAGCGTTGCATGGTTTATAATTGCTTTTGTTGATGCTTTGATAATCAATTATATTCAACCATTGACAGCTAAGACTGAGAGCGACTTAGATGATACTTTACTCCCAATTGTAAGAAGACTTGTAAGAGCTGTTTTGATAATTATTGCAGCAATCATTATTGTTGACAAATTTGGATACAATGTCACATCATTAATTGCAGGTCTTGGTATTGGTGGTTTGGCTTTTGCACTAGCTGCACAGGATTTAATAGCTAACATGTTTGGGGGCATAGCAATCATTACAGATAAACCTTTCAAACTTGGTGATAGAATTAAAATTGAAGGTTATGATGGTTGGGTTCGTGAAATTGGTCTTAGAACTACTAGAGTTGAGACTCTTGATGGTTTTCAAATGATTGTCCCAAACTCAAAAGTTGCAGATTCAATTCTTGAAAATGTTTCTAGAGAAAAAGCCAGAAAAACTAAGATGATAATAGGTGTTGAGTATAATACTAGTTTAAAGAAACTTGAACAAGCTAAAAAGATAATTAGGGATGTAATTAAAAAGAATAAATATACTAAAGATAATTCTTTGGTTGCATTCACTGAATTTGCTGATAGTTCACTTAATATTTTAGTTATATATTGGATTAAAGATTTGGATAATATTCTTTCTACAAAGGATGATGTTAATACTGAAATTAAGAAGGAATTTGAAAAAGCAAAGGTTTCAATGGCATTTCCAACAAGAACTGTGTATTTGAAAAAGTAAAAAGAAAAAAAAGAAAAAGTAAATAAAGAAAACAAAAAGAATGTGAGGTGGTTGTTTGCCTTTAAACAAAAAGGTCCAAGAAGAAATTAAGGAAAATTTTGAAAAACATTTAACCGACATGTCAAAACAGGAGCTAAAAGAGCTTTTGCTTATCAATACTTATAAGTTGGCGATTGTAAGGTCACAGCTTGAGGCTCTTACCGAAGTGCTTATAAAGCATAAGCTTACAACTTATGAAGAGATTTGGAAAAAAACAAATGAGAATTTTAAGCACTCATCTGTTTAGATTCAGGTTAAATTAGTAAAGCATAATAATTATGCTAAATTAATAATTAAAATTTTATAGAGGTGTTTTTATGGTAAAGGTTGCAATTAATGGTTTTGGCCGAATCGGTCGAATGGTTTTTAGAGCAGGATTCAATGAAGTTGATTTTGTTGCAGTAAATGATCTTACTGATACAAAAACTTTAGCTCATTTACTTAAATATGACTCCACACATGGTAAATTTGACGCTGAGATTTCTCATACTGAAAACTCAATCATTGTTAATGGAAAAGAAATAAAAGTATTTTCTCAAAGAGATCCTGAAGTTCTTCCTTGGGGTGAGTTAGGTATTGATGTTGTTGTTGAAAGTACAGGTATTTTCAGAAAAAAAGAAGATGCTCTAAAACATGTTAAAGCAGGTGCAAAAAAAGTTATTATTAGTGCTCCTGGTAAAGGTGTTGACCTTTCAATTGTTAAGGGTGTTAATGAACATGATTATGATAAAAAAAATCACGTTGTTGTAGATAATGCTTCTTGCACTACTAATTGTCTTGCACCCATGGTTAAGGTTTTAAATGATAATTTTGGTATTGAAAAAGGTTACATGACTACAATTCATGCTTATACTGCAGATCAAAGACTTATTGATGCGCCTCATAGGGATTTAAGGCGTGCTAGAAGTGCAGCAGTTAACATTGTTCCAACAAGTACTGGTGCGGCTATTGCTGTTGGTAAGGTTATTCCAGAACTTAATGGTAAACTTGATGGTATGGCTATGAGAGTTCCTGTTCCTGATGGAAGTATTACTGATTTTGTTGCTGTTCTTAAAAAAGAAGTAACAGTTGAAGAAGTGAATTCTCTTTTTAAGAATGTTAGTCAAAACGAACTTAAAGGTGTGCTTGAGTATTCTGATGAGCCTCTTGTTTCATCAGACATTGTTGGTAATAAACATTCTTGTATATTTGACTCTGCTCTTACCAAGGTTAGTGGTAATCTTGTAAAAGTTGTTGGTTGGTATGATAATGAGTGGGGTTATTCCAATAGAGTTGTTGACATAGTTAAACATATGATTTAATTGTGATTTAATTATTTTGAGAATTATAAAAGGTGTAATTATGAGTTTGGTTGATGATATGCGAAAACTTGAAGATGTTGATATTAGTGGTTTGAAAGTTCTTCTTAGAGTTGATTATAATGTTCCTCTTGATTCAAATGGAGATATTATTGATGACTTCAAAATCAGAAAGAGTATACCTACAGTTAAGCATATTCTAAAGCGTGCCAAACAAGTAATTATTATGAGTCATCTTGGTAGACCTAAAGGCAAGGTTCAATCTGAGCTTAGACTTGACAAGGTTGCAGTTAAATTAATGAAATATCTTGGAAGTAACATTGCCAAACTTTCTGATTGCATTAATATTGAGATTCCTGATGATAAAGTTGTTTTATTAGAAAACTTGAGATTTCATGAAGAAGAAAAAGCTAATGATGATGAGTTTGCAAAAAAACTTGCGTCTTATGCTGATTTCTTTGTTAATGATGCTTTTGCTGTGTCTCATAGAGCGCATGCATCGGTTGTTGGTGTTACTAAATATCTTCCAAGTTGTGCTGGTTTTTTACTTGAAAAAGAAGTCAAAAATCTTGATTTCTCTAATCCAGATAGACCTTTTATTGTTATAATGGGTGGTAGTAAACTTTCAACTAAATTTCACATTATTAATAGTCTTATTCCTAAAGTTGACAAGCTTTTGCTTGGTGGAGCTATGATTTTTTCTTTTTACAAAAGTGAAGGTTTTGAAATTGGAACTTCGTTGTATGAAGCTGATCAACTAATGGCTGCTAAACTTTTATCTAATAATGATAAATTAGTTTTACCAACTGATGTTGTTGTTGCTAAGTCTCCACAAGATAAGGGTAAGACTGTTGATTTTAAGAGTATTCCAAAAGGTTTGGCTGGTCTTGATATTGGTAGTGAGTCATTGAAAAACTTCAAAAAAATTCTTTCAAAATCTAGGACTGTTTTTTGGAATGGTCCGATTGGATATTATGAATCTGAAGAATTTGCTAAAGCCACTAGAGAACTTGCAATTTATCTCTCAGAGTTAGATGCTAAAGTTATTATTGGTGGTGGTGATAGTGCTGCTTTTGTACAAGAAGCTGGTTTAATGGATAAATTTTTTCATGTCTCAACTGGTGGTGGAGCTTCTCTTGAGTTAATTCAAAATGGAACTTTGCCTGGAATTGAAGTTCTTAAAAGATAAATAATAAGACTTAGTATCAAGATTTTTCTTTTTTATCTTCTTTCTCTTCTTAGAAAGTCTCCTCTATCAAGTATATTTTTTATTGAATTCCCTTTTGTTTTTCCAAAACCTAAGTTTTCATCGTTTTCATTTTGCACTAGTACTAATCCTTCTGCTTTTTTCTTTATTATACTATCTTCAAAGACGTCTCTTCCGCATAGAAATAACCATTCTGCTTTTTTATTTATGAATATTTTATCTTCTGAAACAGTTGATAATAATTTCAATAGTTCCATGCTGGGGATGAACTCTTTATTTTTGTCATTTGTTTTTTCACCTAAATATACGCCTATTGTTTGTGGTTCTTTGTCTATTCTGTCTCTGATTTCTTCTAGTTCTTTATTTTTTAGATAGTATCTTCTCCCTATTTGTATTGATTCTATTCTTTTATTTGTAAATTTAGCTGTAAACTTGTCTAGGTCGTTTGTTTTAGTCATTTTCTTAGTTTCTTCTTTTAGTTTCTTCTTTGTACTATATTATTCTATTGTTGTTCTCTTATTGTTTTAGTATTTTTTTGTTTGTAATTAGTTTTTAGTGTATCTTAATTTTTAGATTAAATTTTTATAATCCTTTCTGCTTTTTAGTCTTATGGGTTATCGTAGAAAGTCTAATGAGAATGTAAATATTGCAAAAGAGCGGGTTGTAAAGCTGTTTAAGCTAGCTGATGATATATTTAGCGAGGATTCTTCTCTTAGTGATAGATATGTTGATTTGGCTCGTAAAATTGCTATGAAGTTTAAGATTAAACTTTCTTCTTCTCAAAAAAGAAAATTTTGTAAGCATTGTTATTCTTATCTTCGACCAGGTATTAATTGTCGTGTTCGAACTGTTTCTAATAAGCTTGTTTATTCTTGCTTTAAATGTAAGAAGTTCACTAGAATACCGCTAATAAAAAGTGTAACTACTAAAAAAGGACAATAAAAACGAAACATTTAAATATTAGTCCGAATAATAATAACTACTGTAAAGTAAATAAAACTCGGAGGAATTGTTAAAATGACATTTGAACTAACAGAATTGGTAGAAAACACAAAAATAACAAAAAAAGCAAAAATCATGTCAGAACAAAAAACCAAGTACAACAGTGAAACCCTATAAAAAGAGTTAAAAAACAAAAAATGATGAAAATGAAAGAAACACTTTTATTTGAAGAAGAAGAGCAATTAAACCAGATAAGATCAGGATCTAAAAAAAGAGACATAAATGAACTCAATAGAAAGAGTTTGTCTGCTGACGATCTTGACGAAATATTCTGCCAATAAAAAGCCACAAAAACCTTTTAAATACATATCTTTTCTAAATATGTATGAACTTAATAGGCTCAGGTGCGGAAGCTAACATTTATTCTGATGAAAACAAAGTCATAAAAAAAAGAGTTAGCAAAAGCTACCGACTAAAAGAACTTGATGAAGCAATAAGAAAAAAGAGAACTAGAACAGAGAGTAAAATAATTCAAACACTTCAAAAAACTTCTGTTTGTGTTCCTAAATTTATCAACTCTGATAACACACAAGTAGTTGAAATGGAGCTTATCAACGGACAAAAATTAAGAGACATTCTTAACAAAAATATATCTTTATCGCTTGAAATCGGAAAAAATGTTGCAATTCTTCACAAAAATGGAATAATTCATGGTGATTTGACTACTTCAAACATGATTTTAAATAGAGAAAACAATATTTGTTTCATTGATTTTGGATTATCTTTTTTTTCAAAAAAAATTGAAGACAAAGCAGTAGATATTCATCTTTTTAAACAAGCTCTTGAAAGTAAACACCACACTGTAAGTGACGCTTGTTTTAAGTTATTCCTACAGGGCTATAAACAAGGATGTAAAGAAGTTGAGTCAAAGTCAATAAAGATGAAAAACAACCATAATAGCGCTGATTATGACCATATAATGCAAAGGTTTGAAGAAGTTGAACAAAGAGGAAGATATAAACACAAATGAATATAAAAAACACCACTAAAAAAAACGAGAAGAGAGCAAGTCAACTGAAAATAAGCAATATTCTGAAAATTTTCTTAGTAATTACGATTTTAACTGCTTTAGTATCTGTTTCAACTACAAAAACACTGGCAGATATTGGCAATATGGAACTTTTGACTGTTAGTGGAAAAGAACACCAAATTGGAGGCGTTGCTCAACTAGAATTAGAAGTAAAACCAGGTACAGGAAGGGTGTTTATTGATTCATTTCCATTATCCAAGCTTGACACTCAGATTTCAACAAGGTTTGCAAATCAAATAGCTTGTGACTTCTTAAAAAAAGATTGTACAAGATATGATTTTTTTTATACTCTAAGAGCAAAAGCGAGTATTCTTGGCGGTCCAAGTGCAGGTGCAGCCATGACAATTCTTACAATAGGGGTGCTTGGTGATTTAAAGCTTGATAAAAGTACAATAATTACAGGAACTATAAACTCAGGAAACTTAATTGGTCCTGTTGCAGGTCTTGAACCTAAAATTGATGCTGCAATTGATAATGGTTACAGGAAAGTTATAATTCCTGGTTGGCAATCTGAGTTAAATGTTTCTAAGATGAAACATAAAGATTTTGAGAGTAAAATTAAAGTCATAAGGACAACAAATATTTATGACGCACTATATGAATTTACTGGAAAAAACTTTTCTGTTGAGGGTAAAAAAATTGTTGTGCCAAAAGAGTATAGCACAAAGATGAATGCCGTTGCAAATAATCTCTGCGACAGAGCTTATGGATTAAGAGAACAGATTGATGAAGAAAATGCAAATCCAAGATTACTAAATATATCTGATACATTCATTAATCGTTCAAAAGATGCAGATCTTTATTCAAAAGCTAGTTATTGTTTCTCAGCAAATCTTAGATTAAAAGAAATATTATTTCATGAATTAAACTTAACGCAGAGAACTCAAATATATGACCAATTAGTCGTTGATTTATCTTCATTTAAAGAAGAGCTTAAAACAAAAGAGTTAAACACCTTATCAGATCTTGAAAGTTATATTATTGTTTCTGAAAGAATGGATGAAGCAGAAGAATATTTATCTCAAATCAATAAAAACAATGTCTCAGATAATAATTCAATTGGACTTTTAGCCTATGCTGAAGAAAGGTTTGCCAGTGCAATTACTTGGTCTGAATTTTTTGGTATGAGTGGGAAAAACATAGAGCTTGATGAGAACCATCTAAGAGATGTTTGTCTTAGAAAAAGTGCTGAAGCTGAAGAGAGAGTTAGTTATGTTGATTTCTATATTCCAGGTATTGTTGATAAAATAAAAAAAGATCTTGAGACTACTTATCAATATCAAAAAAATAAGGAGTATGCGCTATGTATATTTAAGGCTAGTAAAGCTAAAGCAGAAGCTAATGTCTTATTAACTGCAATTACGATAAAACAAGATGAGATGAATCAAGTTGTTTTAGAAAAAATATCTTCTATTGAAAATGTTTTAGATGAACAGAGAAGAAAAGGTATTTTCCCAATTATTGGTTATAGTTATTATGAATATGCTAAGTCCCTTGTCAACTATGATGTTTTATCTGCACTTACATTCTCAGAATACTCATTGGAGTTAAGTAGACTTGACTTGTATTTCCCAAAAAAGAGCAGATTCAACTTCACGATAGAATTTGGAATCCTAAAGATATTCTTCTTTGGTCTGGTCATAGGTGGAGCTATAATCTGGCTTTTTTTCCTCTCAAAAGAACAGAAAAGGAAGTTTAAAAACCCTGAGAGATTCCAAGAATATCGGAATCTCCCCGGGAAAAAGAGGTGAGTATGAAAATTTAAGTTTTAGAATGTGTTCCCTCCCTTTAAAATAGATAAAACTCAAAAATATATAAAGGTTTCGTTTTTTTACCCATTCAAGAATAGTAACAAAACTCAAATACCTCTAAAATGACTCAAAAACCCAAGAAACAAAAAAAGAATTCAAACACAAACTCTATAATCCAATTAGTAGAAAAAAGAGTGAGAAAAGATATTCGTATTCATAAAAAAATAGGCAAAGAAAAAACTATTTTGTTATATAATAATAATTCAAAAGAATACAGGACTGCAAAAGAAATACTAAAAAGCATCTTTGGAAACATAAAACAAATCAAGTCAGTAAAAGAAAAAAAAGGCGCATTAATTCCAACAAATCTTGACAGGGAAATAAATAACTATCTAAATGCATATTTTAAATTCAAAACATTAGAAAAGAAAAAACACATGATTCTTGATAATGTCTTAGAACAAGAAATTATAGATTACTGCAAAGCAAAAAATATTCTTGGTGGAAAAAGAAAAGATTATAATGAATTTATTGAAGAAGTAGAAAAAGCAACACCACAAAAAAAGTTTGCCATAAAAAGCAGTTTTGAAAAAATATTCTTGAAATTAAAAACTGATAAAATATAAATCAAAAAAATTCTGATAGCAAAATATGAAAAAAGAAAAATTAAAAACAGCAAAAAAAAGTCAAACAATTTTATTCTTAATAATTATGACTTGCATAATTCTAATAAGTTTAATAGTAATTTATGCTAAATCAAATATTGATTCGACTCAAGAATTTAAAGTTTCGGAATGCAATAATTGTAATGTAATTTTAATATCGCTTGATGTACTTAGAGCTGATCATATGAGCTTATATGGATACAATCTTAATACCACTCCAAACATGAATAAACTGGCAAAAAAGAGTTTAGTCTTTAATCAAATGTATGCCAATGGGTACTTTACTTTGCCAAATCATATGAGCTTAATGACTGGAGTATATCCTTTAACTCATAAGATTAATTGGCCTGGTCAAGACGATGTTATTCTATCGCCAAAAATAAGAACATTGACTGAGATATTAAAAGAAAATAATTATAATACTATTTGGGTTGGAGAGTCAAATGATTCATTTCTTGGCTTCAATCGAGGTATGGAAAGAGGTTTTAAAGAATTCCATCGACCTCTTTTAACTAAGTCAAACAAGCTCTTAACTGAGTCAAACGTGGATAAAAATCTCAATAATCTTAACTCTATTTTAAGAATTAATCATGATAATAAATTCTTTTTATCTATCCACACATATATTAATCACTACCCTTATTTTTATCCCGAACCTTTTAATAGTCATTTCACACAACAAAATATAAGTTCAATTCCTGCGAGTTATGGCGAACAAAGATTTGAAACTTGGAAGAGGTTAAAAGATGCATATGAAAATAATATTACTCTAGATAAAAGACATGATATACGCAACTTAAGTTTTTTCGTGGGGTCCAAATTTAAAGATAAATTTATACATAGTTTTGAAAATAACAATTATTCTGAGATAAAAAATGAAAATATTATATTAGTTAGAGAAGCTTTTTTTGAATTAATGCATAATGTTTCTAACAAAGGAATTTTAGAGATTAGACAATTATATGATAATGGAGTATATTACGCTGATTATGTGGTTGGTAGAATATTTGATGACTTAAAACAACAAGGCCTTTTGAACAATACGATAATCATAATAACTTCTGACCATGGTGAAGGATTATATGAACATGGAGAATTAGGTCATGATAACTTTTACGATTATAACATACACATACCATTGATAATATACCTTCCAGGATTGAAAAATGGAATTAGAATAGATAAAATGACTCAGAGTGTTGATATAATGCCAACTCTTCTGCAAATCTTAAATATTTCAACGCCAACACAAGTACAAGGCAAAAATATTTTAGAGAAAAAAAATGTAAATGATTATGTTTATGGATATTCATTGAAACAGTATTATGTCAAAAATAATGATTGGAAACTAATAATAAACTTTGATAATGAAGAAGAGTTGTATAACTTGATAAATGATCCGGAAGAACAAGTTAATTTAGTGGATAATAAAGATAAAAAAATAGAAGAAGTAAAAGAAAAATTGGAAAATGAGTTGTTAAAATGGAAGATAAAACAAAACATAGTAGAATGAAACGTTTATTAATTACAAGTATGTTAATCTTAATAATTTTAATTACTGGTTGTTACAACAAACAAATTCTAACTAATAGTTTATCAGATTTAGGTGTTAAGTTAGATATTAATCAACAGTTTATTGTTCTAAAACAATCAGTCATAGAAAATGGGGAACATAATATAACTAAAATACGTGCAACTGATAATTATGATACAATAAAAATTTTGATTATAGATAATTTAAATGAAAGCGAAGCTCAAAATTATGTTAATAATGAAATTGACTTGATAAATAGTTTATTTACTCCATATAACAATCCTTATCCTGGTCCAGTGTCTAAAATATTAAATTGTTCTCAAAGATATTTTCCTAGCACGTCAGGTGATACTATTAAAGATTATCAGAGAGAAAATGTATATTTATATGCTAATAATAGATTTGTATTTGGTGTATGCACAAATAATTCTATTAAATATACAACAAGAATATTGTACATTTATTGTAAAGAAAAAAAACAATTATACAGAATAGATTATTTTACTCCTAAAAATAATCCAACTAAAAATTATAATGAAATAATTGATTCCTTTGAATGTGAAAGATAAAAAAAATTATCTCACAAAGATTTCAGATATGGGTTTTCCTTCAACAAATGATGGTGTTTTAACATTTAATAATTTCATTATGGTTGGATATTCATCAACCATTTTTACTGTTCCTGATATTTTATGGTTTTTCTTAACTCCTGGACCTATTATTATAAATGGTACCCACATGCTTGTATCATTTTCTGGATGTATTGCTTGTTTATATCCTGTTTTTAGAGGTGTTGAAAATATTTCAAGGTTGTTAGTCATTTCTTCATTCCAACCATATCCTGCTTTATTTGCTATTATTAAGTCTCCAACTCTGTCTGTTGGTAAATCTAAGAATTCTTCAACATCTTCCCATTTCGTAACAGTTGCAACAGGTCTTGTTCCATCTTCATCTTGTAGATTTAATAATATTTTTGTAACTTTGTCTCGCAGTGCTTCATATTCTGGACCTTTTCCTCTAGTCCAGTTTCCTCCAAGACCATTGGGATTTACATAAACATTATCCATCTTAAGATATATTGCTTTTGAATTTGCCCAGTCAATTATTGGCTCACCAGTTTTATTATTTATCTCAAATTTTAACAATCCATTTTTTGCTAATAAATTATTTATTCGAACCCATTTGTCAAGAACATTGGCTCCGTGATCAGAACTTAGAACAACTATTGTTTTATCATCAACATTTTTTAGTATTTCACCAATCATCTTATCTAAGTCTAAGTACATATCTTTTACTTCATTCCATAATTGTTCTCTTTTCTGTTCGCTCACGTCATTGTAGCGCTTACTCTTTGGATCAATATATCCTAGCCACCACCTACTTGTTAACATTTGATTTGGACTGTAGATATCATGTATTACTACATCTGGCTTATATTCATTCATGATATAAGGTATTGCTTTTGTATGCCATTCAAAAGTCCTTTTCATTTCATCTAAAAATGTTTGTTTATCTTGAGGATAGTAGATTAATTGTGGCGGATAGTTATCAACAAAGTCAATCATTGGACCAACATTCTCTGTAAGGTCATTTGCAATTGATGATGGTAAAGTTATATATTTATTTAAACTGTTAGGAATCATTCTTATCCTAAAAAATCCATCATTATCTAACATAATAATATTAAATAATACTTTAGAACTAATAGTTCTATTTTGCCAACTCAAAGTTATATTCTTCCAATCACTCCAGTCTCCTTGTTCTAAATCTGCCAAAATTGTTTTTTTGTCTTTTGAAAATATTACATGATTATAATTTATTATACCATCAGCTGTACTGTCATAAATATAAATATATATTTTTGCTCCAAAAAAATGCATTTCAGATTCTAAAGGTGTGCTTAGTGAATGTGGTACATTCATCCATCCAGAAGTAGTTGTTGAGTCTATATATTGTGTTAATTGTGGACCAAAGAAGAATAGTCTTGATCCTCTTCCTTGTTTTATTCTTTGAGAATTATTTTCTTTTGATTCAAAGTTTATTGCACTAAAATCAGCACCCCATCCACCCCATCTTCCCCTTATAACAATTCCATCTTCTATCTCTGGAGGTGTTGATCCAGGTGTTGATAGTATTAATAATTTTTTTCCATTATCTTCTAATGTGCTCCATATTGCTGGAACTTTTCTTGCAACAGATCTAAAACCACCAATCGAGACTGTGTCTAGTGGTTGTCCTTCAACATGCATAGGACCATCTGCAACTCCATGTGTTCTTGGGTATGATCCTGTTAAGAGAGTTGCAAAATTTACTGGCGTATGTGATGGAAAAACAGGGATTGCAAATCCATATGACCCTTGTTCCATCATATGTTTTATGTTTGGAAGTTTTCCTTCTTGGGCCCATTGATAAATGTTAAAAAGATTTGGTTCTGCTCTCATTCCATCAGGGATAAACCAATATAGTTTATTTGCTTTAGTTTGATTATGAGACATATATATATTCCTGTTAGAAATGCTAACAATAATCCTGCTATTAGAATTATGGTAACTAAACTTCTTCTTGACATATTAAGTCAGATTAAAAAGTGGGTATAAAAAATTTACGAAAAAAGGTTAGTTAATTTTATGAACTAATCTCACAATTTATTGATTATATGAACAAAACTAATTTAATATTTCTAGTAATTCTAACAAACATTTTAATTTTGAGTTCATGCACGTTGGTAACACCAAAAGAACAAGGCGCCTTAGATGTTCATTTTTGTCCACTTGACAACTGTGAACAAGTAATGATTAATTATTTGTTAAACGCTTCTGAAATTAAATGTGCATTTTATGATTTGAATCTTGAAAATCTAATAAATGTCTTAAAAGAGAAAAAAGCTGAAGTATTAGTCTTTGAAGATAATTTTGATAACTATGGACTAAGTGTTACAAGCAAAGGGTTGATGCATAACAAATTCTGCGTGTTAGATGGACGCGCAGTTATAACTGGTTCAATGAATCCAACATTTAATGGTGCATATAAAAACAATAATAATTTAGTTTATATAGAATCAAAAACATTTGCAAAAAATTATCTTAATGAATTCAAAGAAATAAAAGATAAGAAACAAAGAGGATCTGTTAAAAAAATATTGTTTAATTCTTATGAGGTTGAAAACTGTTTTTGTCCTGAGGATAATTGTCAAAAAGAAGTTTTAAAGGAATTAAGTGACGCAAAAAAAAGTATTTATTTTATGACTTTTTCTTTCACTGACAAAGACATTTCAAATCTCCTAATAAAAAAAGATAAAGATTTGGTTGTTGAAGGTCTAATGGAAAGTAAAAGAATAAATCAAAAGTACAATGTTTTCAAGTTATTAAATAGTAGCAAAATGAAGTTGTATCTTGACAAAAATCCATATACAATGCATCATAAAGTTTTTATTATAGATAAAAAAACAGTTATTTTAGGGAGTTATAATCCAACTGCTAGCGCAAATACTAAAAATGATGAAAACATATTAATAGTACATAATGAAAACTTTGCTAGAGAGTTTTTAAAAGAATTCAATTTAGAAACACAAACATAAAATGAAACATAATATTAGAATAACAGTTTTTCTTTTAGCAATATTCATCTTAACACAAGTTTTTGGCTTATTTCTTATAAAGGAAGCAGTTACAGTTGTAAAAGTCAATGGAACTGTTACTCTTGAGCATCAGGACACGGCTCTTGGAGAAAGACCTGATATGCAAGGATCTCAATCATTTATATTTTTGTTAGGTGGAGTTTTAATTGGAACTGGACTTGTGCTCTTAATAATAAAGTTTGGTAAAGTTGTTGTTTGGAAAGCATGGTATTTTATTGCGGTGTTCTTATCTATTAGTTTATCTTTGGGTGTTCTTGTTGATTTTAAATTAGCTTATTTGCTCGCGATTATTCTTGCAGTTATTAAAATGTCAAAGAAAAATCCTTATATTCATAATCTTACAGAAGTGCTTATTTATTCTGGACTTGCTGTGTTAATGGTTCCTTTATTTGACATCTTTTGGGCTTCGATGCTTTTGATTTTCATCTCATTTTATGATATGTATGCTGTTTGGAAAAGTAAACACATGGTTAAAATGGCTAATTTTCAGGCTAAGACTAATTTATTTGCAGGATTATTCATTCCTTACAATGAAAAAAAAGAGGTTAAACCAAAATTATCAAAACAAAAAGCGCATTCTTCAAAAGCAAATAGCAAAGTTCCAACACCAGCTAAATTAATATCTAAGTCTAAGAATAAATCTTCATCTAGTATGACTAAAAACGCGGTTCTTGGTGGTGGAGACATTGCATTTCCACTAATATTTTCAGGTGTTGTAATGGAGAAGCTTATGAGAAGTGGTATACCTCCAGAAATTGCATTCTTAAAAGTTTTAATAATATCCTTATTAGTTACTATTTCTCTTGGAACATTATTTTATTTTGCAAAGAAAGATAAATTTTATCCTGCTATGCCCTTTGTTTCTGCTGGTTGTTTCTTGGGGCTTTTAATAGTAGGTTGGTGAAAATAGTCTTATCAACCAAAAAATAGTATTTATTCCAAAAAAGAATATTGCACCAGCTATTAATGTTGACATATTAAGTGGAATTTGCATATATACTATTATTACAAGAATATAAGCCAGTAGATTAATTGAAAACGCACTAGTTATTTTATATGCAATAAATTTTGGCCATAATCTAAAAAAGTCTAGTACAAAAAGTCCTATCCCTGATAAGAACATCAGCAGGACAAAGGTTGATAAGGATGATTCATATGTGCCAAACCTTGTGAATTCTAAGAATCCATTGTTTGATAAAAATCTGAATAAGTCCATTGAAATAAAGATTAATACCAGACTATTTCCAGTTATCGTGTCCCAACCTATTTCTTCAGATTTATAGTATGCCCAGTATACTTCCATAACTATTAGAACAAATACTAAAGGTATTATTACCCAAACCATGTTTTGATTTTTAAATGGTGAAGAAAAAAAACTCCCCAGAGTAGATAGTATTTCATTTGAATTTTGATGAACATATCCTGTGGTTGTCTCTATCATTGAATAAAAATTAAAGATTTCATTATTTAAATTTTGTCAAATAAAAACAAATTAAAACTAAACATAAAATTTTAGTGACTCTAATAATTCTTTAGAAAGAGTCAAGCTTTTTTTGATTTAAGGATGCAGTGTATGATAAAGGGTTTACTTGCATTCCATCTTTTGCAGCTATTACCTGACTTTGAGTTCTTTTATGCATTTCTCTAGCTTCATAAATTGGATCTGCATCTAACATTTTTATTCCGAAATGTGTTAGTATTGCTAGTTTTGGCTTTGTTTTTTCTAAGAATTTAACTACATCTTCTGAGTTCATATGTCCATTTTGATTTAGTTCTAGTGGATATTTGCAATTGATTATTATTACATCCGAATCTTTATGTGCGTCAACTACTTCTTTAGAATAATCAGTATCGCCTGTGTATGATACTACAAATTTTTCTGTGTAAAACTTAAATCCTATTGATGTGTCTGTGTGTTTTGCAGGTGTTGCAACTATATTTACATCATTTATACCAATTCTCATGCCTGGTTTTAGTGGTATAAATCGTTCAACCATTTTTTTATGATAATTTGTTATCATTGGTTTTTCATTTGGCGAACCATTCAGTGTTTCTTCATCTGTTATTAGTATGCCTCTTTTATCTATGCCACTATAAGTCATTGCAGAAAGCATAGCATTTACATCAGAACAATGGTTTAAATGATTATGAGATACTAGTACTGCAGTTATTTCTCTTGGATTTATACCATACTGTTTTGTTCTTACAAGAGCGCCTGGACCTGGGTCTATATGAAAAATAGTTTTTCCATATTGAAATATTATTCCACCTGATGCCCTTATTTGTTTACCTACTACTAAGGAATCTCCTCCTGTTCCAAGAAACATTATTGAACTATTCATTGCTAATCCCCCTAGTAGATTATTAGTTGCAGAATTAATAAACCTTTCGTTTAAGCAAAACTTTAGTATTTTATGCCTAAATATTGGTTAAAATCAGTTTGTAAGGGATATATTTAAAAAGAATCTGGTCTTTTTTCGCATTGCTAGACTGGGTGGCTCATCCTCACCTGTTACTGCAAATGGATGTTGGCAGAGTCGAAGCCTGAGGGGCGGCGTTGCGCGATTAAAAGGTCTTGGCTGGACCGTCTAGGTCTTGTCCTTTGGGATTGTGGTTTTTTCGAATTGGGTCAGATCAGGAATGAAGCAGCCCTAAGGATTAATCATGGTGCTCAGAGGGTCGCAGGATTGAGGAAGAGTTGAGGTTGCCTTTTTTTGGTAATTTACGTCCACCTTCAGGCGTGCACTTATTTTCTTTTATATTTTTTAATTACTATTTTAACTATTTTATTAGACTGCCCATTATATCTTGAAAAAAGACTTCTTCTCCTTTGTATGATATAATTTCTTTTCCAACAAAATATTCCCAATTACCATCCATATAGAAAAGATATTCAAAATTGTCGTTAGAATAAGATATTGGTCCTCTAAAAGGCATTTCTTGCGTTGTATGTCTTAAAGCTTCTTTTAGGAATGAATAAATCTCTTCAATTAGTTCTTTTTCTAAGTCTTCTTTTACTTTTCCTTGATAGCTCATACACCAAACAGGTTCATTTTTGTAGTAAACTATTTCTTTTCCTGGTGGCCAGTACCATCCAGCGTAAGAATCATGATATTTCCAATCACCTTCACTAAATTCATAGTCTTTATGTCCTACAGATATAGAATCTACTTTATTCTTTGATTTTACTTCTTTTGGTGCAACATATGTGTTTTTATGTGCTTTAAATAAAAAATCCAATAAATCTTTTTTTGTAAACATAAAAAAACAAAGATTTTTTTTAGAATAAATATTTTACTCTATTAGTATTGCTGGTTTTCTGGTATTGCATTCCTTGCTTTATCTTCTTTTGAAACATCTGCTAGTTCAATTTCTAGAATACAAGAATATATCTTTTCAAGTTCTGGTTTGCTTTCTTCAAGGTTTTTCTTTTCAAGTTCAATACTAATTTCTTGTTTTGGAAGTTTTGATTCATCTTTTAGGAACGCAGGTATCATTTTCATTACATCTTGACCATGTTTCTTTAGGTCTGTTGACATTACTTTTCCAATTATATCTTTTGGATTTCTGCTTGTTTTTGTTACTTCCTTAAAGAGTTTTACAAATTCATATTTCCACTTAGGTGAAATTATCAGTTTGATTTTTTTTGGTTTTTCTATTTTTGCAAGTTTTAATACTCCACTTATGTCAGCTCTGAGTTTTTCTGTTAATTCTTCAAGATATTCAAGTGATTCATTTATTTTTGTTTCATCATATTTTGGCCAACTTGATAGTGAAACAAATGGCTTGTTTCCAATCATTTGCCACCATTCTTCTGCTGAGTGTGGAACTATTGGTGCCATTAATTTAATGAATGATTCTAAATCTTCTCTTGCTATTTCTTCTTCAAAGCTCTCAAACAAGTCTCTAAGCTTGATTACAGCGAAATTATATCTTAGTAAATCAATGTTTTCTGTGACTGCTTTTATTGTTGAGTGTAATTTGCTTTGTACTTTTTCACTTGTTTTGCCAAATTTTATATTTTCAATATAACTAAAAACTTTGTTTATGAATCGTAGACTTCCTTCTGCTCCTTTGTCACTCCAGTTTAAATCTTTGTCTTGACTTGCAACTGATACTAAGAACATTCTTGCAGGGTCTAATCCAAATTTGTTTGATACAGTTTCAGGAAGAACAACATTTCCTTTGCTCTTGCTCATTTTTTCGCCGTCAGGTCCATTTAGCATTCCTTGATTAAATAGCCTTTGTGCTGGTTCATCAAAATCTAATAATCCTAAGTCGCGTAAAAATTTTGTATAAAATCTTATGTATATTAAATGCATACATGCATGTTCTTTTCCACCTATATACAAATTAACTGGACACCATTCTTTTACTTTCTTTGGGTTAAATATTTTTTGGTCATTTTTTGGATCACAATATCTTAAGTAGTACCATGAACTATTTACAAATGTATCCATTGTATCTGTTTCTAGTTTGTACTTCTTTCCATTGAGTTCTATGAAGTGTTTCTTTGATGTTTCTAGCGGATTTCCTTTTCCTTCTTCAAATATAACATCCTCTGGAAGCTTTATTGGAAGCATTTCCTCAGGTACTGGATGTTCTTTTCCTTCTTCATCATAATAAACAGGTATTGGTGTTCCCCAGTATCTTTGTCTTGAAATTAACCAATCACGCAAACGATAATTTACTGTTGGTTTTCCTTTACCAACAAATTTTAGTTTTGCAGTTATCTTCTTCTTTCCTTCTTCGACCGATAAGCCATCAAATTCTAGAGAATTTATTATCACACCATCTTCTGTGTATGCTTTCTTTATTTCACCAAGTTCTTTGTTTTTTGGTTTTACTACTTGTTTTATTGGTATTCCATATTTTTGTGCAAATTCAAAATCTCTTTGATCATGCGCTGGAACTGCCATTACCATTCCACTTCCATATTCTGCTAAAACAAAGTTTCCTGCCCATACAGGGATATTCTCTCCTGTTATTGGGTGTTTTGCATAAGCTCCTGTAAATACTCCTTCTTTTTCTAACTGATCAACATCTTCTTCTTTTACTGAATGTATTTTTTTTACAAAACTTTCAACTTCTTTTTTTTGTTCTGGTGTAACTATACTCATTAGTTTATCATGTTGTGCAGATATTACCATGAATGTTACTCCGTAAAGCGTATCTGGTCTGGTTGTAAAGATTTTCCAGTCTTCGTTGTTTATCTTGAAAGTTATTTCTGTTCCGTGACTTTTTCCTATCCAATTTTTTTGTAGTTTTTTTATTATTTCTGGCCAACCAGATAATTTTTCTATTCCTTCATATAATTCGTCTGCGTATTTTGTTATTTTGAGATACCATTGACTTAATTGTTTTACTTCCACATTTGTTTCTGAGTGTCTCCAACATTTTCCATCATGAACTTGTTCATTTGCAAGTACTGTATTACAATCTGGACACCAGTTTACACCTGATTTTTTCTTGTAAACTAACCCTTTTTTGTACATTTCTAAGAATATCCATTGGTCCCATTTGTAATAGTCTGGTTTGTGTGTTTCTACTTTTCTTTCCCAGTCATAACTTAGACCTAAAGATTTCATTTGTTTTATATAATTAGAAATTGCTTCTTCAGTGAACTTTTTTGGGTGTGATTTTGCTTTTATGGCTGCATTTTCTGCTGGTAGTCCAAATGAGTCAAATCCCATTGGATACATTACGTTAAATCCTTGCATTCTTTTGCTTCTTGCAAATATATCTCCTATTGTATAGTTTAATGCGTGACCCATGTGTAGTCCTGATGCACTTGGATATGGATACATTTCTAGTACGTAGAAATTTTTCTTACCAATTTTTGACTCAAAGACTTTATTTTCAGACCAGTTTTTTTGCCATTTATCAGCTATTTTTTTGTGATTAACTATCATTTGACTAAGCTAAAAATTAGAAATTTAAATATGTTATGAAAATAATGAGAAAAAAAGGTCTAAAAAAAATTAGAATTTATTAAAAATTTGAAATTTGAACTATTATTCATGCGTCAAAAAGTTTTCAAAACTTTTTGAACTTTGCTGCAACGTCGATTAAGTCTACATGTCCAAGCATTACGCCTCGGCAGCATGATCTTTCAAGCCCAAGTGAATCTAGAACTTTTTTTGGTTCTTCTTTCTTTGATACTTTTTCTTGGAAGTCTTCCCATAGATGACCTATAGGTTTTCCACAACTCCAGCATCTTATTGGAATTATCATAATTTTGCCTCACTAAAATTTTGGGAACTCAAAAATTTGAAAATTTTTGTTGTTATCATTTTTTGTTTATCCGTATGACTTTTGTCTTGTTGAACTTGAAAAGTTCAATACTTTGAAATCATCTATATGATTTCTGACGTTTTGCCCTTGCTTTTCCGTGGCTGTTTGGCTTTGCAACTTCTTTTCTTCTTACGTCAGCAACTAATAGTTGTCTGTCATATTCTAAAAAAGTTGTTTTTAATTTAGCGTTGTGTTTTACTAATGCTCTTGCAATTGCTAATCTTGCTGCTTCTGCTTGACCAATTACTCCACCACCGTTTACTTTAACATCAATGTTTAGTGTTTTCATTGATTCTTTTGCTAGAATAACTGGTTCTAAGATTTTATGTCTTGCAAGGATTGGTTGGTATGAGTCTAAATTTATTTTATTAATTGTTACTTTTCCTGTTCCTGTTTTTATGGTTGCTCTTGCAACAGCCATTTTTCTCTTTCCTGATTCATGTACATTCTTCATATTGATCCACCAAGGTATGAGCATATGTCTTTTACTGATAAAAATTTTGAATTCATAACTTTTTCAACATTTGCGTTTGATATTGTTTGTGTTTCTTTTCCTTCAAATTCTCTTGGAACTCCCATATAGCATTTTATTGCTTTGTATGCTTTAACTCCTCTTGGTTGTTTGTATGGAAGCATTCCTCTAATTGTTCTTTTTAAGAATCTGTCTGGTTGTCTTGGGAAGAATGGTCCTACCATTGGTGAACCTCTTTCTCTTCTTCTCTTGTATTCTGCAAGAATTTTTTTCTTATCACCCACTATTACTGCTTTTTCTGCATTTACAATGGTTATTTCTTCTCCTTGTAGTGCTTTCTTAGCAACATAAGTTCCAATTCTTCCTGCAATTAAATTTGTAGCGTCAATTATCATTTTTATCCTAATATTCTCACTTTTTTTCCTTTTGGATTTTTATTCATTAATTCTTGTATTGTTAGTACTTCTCCTTTAGCATCAAGGATTTTTTTATATGCTGAGTCTGAGAATATTTCTGCTGCAACTATTACTTTTTTTGTTATGTCGCCTGTTCCAAGTACTTTTCCTGGAACTACTATTATCTCATCTGCTCTTGCATACTTTTCAATTTTGTATAAGTTTACAACTCTTTTTTTCTTTGTAGGCCTTTCTAGGTCTGTTGCGACTCTCTTCCAGATATTCACATTATTCTCTATTGAATTCTTTTTTAATTCGCTTATGAGTTGTGTTGCTTGTATGTGCTTCATTTTTCTTCTTCTTTTTGTTTTTTGATTTTGATTTTTTTATGCGAGGGACGAGGTTTGAACTCGCGCAGGCACTAAGCCACTAGGCCCTCAACCTAGCCCGTTTGACCACTCCGGCACCCTCGCGCATGTTTGAGGTATTTACTTGAGTAGTTTTCCAAGCTCTGTTAATTGATTGTTAAATATTTCGACTGCATTCTCCACAATTTCGTTTGGTGTTAGCTGTCCCCATGATTCTACGTGAAATACAAAATTTTCTTTACTGTATTCTACTGATAATATTTCGTTATTGACACCAGCACATGCATCTACTAAATTGTTTTTTAGTATTTCTGATTCGTCTAGTTGTCCTTTTTTGAATGCTTTTGATGGATATTTTGATTTAAATTTTTCAAAGTCTGGGTGTTTGTTATTTATTTTTAATGTTGGTTCTTCAACATAAAACATTGTTCCTGGACTCCACTTCATGTGATCTACTCCTCGACCCATAACTGCTGTTGCTTCGAGTACTAATTCTTGTTTTTCAATTAATTTTACTATTGGCATTTTTGGATAAATTGGTTTGCATTTTTTATCAGTTGTTTTTAGTTCTGATGCATATACATAACCTGGTCCTTTTGCTTTTAGTGTGAATTTTATTTCTGTTTTCTCATCCATTCCTGAATCTGTTTTCAATGGTATTAGTCCTAGTCTGTGTGCAACCATTTCATCGTACATGATTGAATTATTTTTTGTGATTGCCACGTCTTCTATTGCTAGTACTGGAACTTCTGAGTTCATGATTCTTCTTAGTGTGTTTACGTATGAATGATTTACTCCTTTTACTTGAAAGATTATTTTCTCTTTTCCTTTTGAAAGGGTTGTTATATTCATTTATACTCTCCTTCCTCTTCGGCCGCCTTTCTTTCTACATCCGCCGTGAGGTATTGGTGTAACATCTTCAATAAATCCTATTTTGAGTCCTTTTCTTGATATTGCTCTTATTGCTGCTTGTGCTCCTGGTCCTGGATTTGTTGGTCCGTTGTGTCCGCCTGGAGCTCTGATTTTTACATGTAATGCGTTTATTCCTTTATCTAAACAGATATCTGCTGCTTTTTTTGCTGCGTTCATTGCTGCTGTTGGACTTGATTCTAATCTATGTGATTTTACTACTTGTCCACCGCTTGCTAAAGCAACTGTTTCTGTTCCAGTTATATCTGTTACATGAATTATTGTATTATTATATGATGAAAATATGTGTGCTACGCCCCATCTTGTGTTGTCTCTCATTGGGTTTCACCTTTTTTTTCTTCGCCTTCTTCTTTCTTTGGCTTGATATCTTTTACTATTTCTTCTTCATCTTTGATATCTTTGAATGCAACTATCTCTTCTTCTTTCTTCTCTTTTCTTTTTTGTTTTTCTTCTTTCTTTTCTGGAAGATTTTCGTATCTTTCTGGATGTGCTGGATCAGATAATTTTGAATTTAGTGAAAATTCTATTGACTCTTCATCTTTTACTGGAACTATATATCCTGGTGATGAAACCTTTTTTCCACCGACTCTTACATGTTTATGAACTATAAATTGTCTTGCTTGTGATATAGTTCTTGAAAGGTGTCTTTTGAATAGTACTGTTTGAAGTCTTCTATCAAGAATTTCTCTTACTGATAAACTTAAAACAGTATTTGATTCTTGTCCTGGTTTAATTATTCCAATTGATAATAGTCTTTCTTTTAATTGTGCTCTTTCTTTCTCTGCTTGAGGACCCATTCGTGTGTTCAATTTTTTTACTTGTTCTTTAAATCCTTCAAGAATTGAGTTTGCACGGTATATTTCTGTTTTATTTCTTAGGTTGTACTCTTTAACTAGAGCTTTTTCTTCTTCAATTCTGCCTTTTACCCAAGGGTGGTTTGGCGTTGAATACTTTTTCCTTATTTTTTTTGGATTTCCCATTGATTATCACTTATTAATTTTTTTCTTTACACCTAATGAGCTTTTACCTTTATTCCTTCTGAAGTTAGATTTTGTTCTTTGTCCTCTAACTGGTAGGCGCCATTGATGTCTAAGTCCTTTATATGATTTGATTTTTTTTAGAAGTTTAATATCATTTTCTTGTGTGAATTTTAGGTTAGGACCTGATAAATGCATGTTTTCTCCTGTTTCTGGTTCTTTTCTTCTGTTTAGTAACCATTCTGGAAATCCTTGCTGTGTAATCTTCTCTATGATTTCTGATATTTTGTTTGCTTGTTGCTCTGAGATGCTACCTGTTTGAGTAGTTTTATCGATTGCTGCTTGGTGACATATTGCATTTGCAACCATTATGTCTACGCCTTTGATTTTCCTTAGAGCAAAGAGTATCTTTTTTGACCCGTCAAGGTCTGTGTTTGCGATTCTTACTAAGTGTCTGTATTCAGCCATTTTAATTCAAATTGTTATTTTTTTAATTTTTATCCTAATTTTTTACCTAAGAAATAGCTTATAGCAACCCTGTGCGCTATTAACTCGGGTATAATCTTGGTGAAATGAGGTTTATTTATAAACCTTTTGGATTGGTTATGATTAAACTATTAAGATTGACCTATTATTAAATCTGAATATTTAACAAAAAAACATTCAACTTATCTTATAATCTTTCTAATAATCTTTATATATCATATATCTACTATTATATCAGATGAGTGAAAAAAGAGGACAATTTACTATTTTTATTATTCTTGGATTAGTCTTAGTTGTAGCTTTTGCATTCATTTTCTATATTAGAAGTTTTACTCATCAAACAAACCTTCAGAATCAGGCTGATGAACTTGTTCAGGAAGCTGTCAGCGGAAATCAGGTGAATCTTTATGTTAAAGGTTGTCTTAACAGAGTTACTGATGATGCTCTTGAACTTTTAGGTGTTCAGGGCGGAGTAATATATAAATCTCAGGGCGGTCTTTGGCCTGACCCTACTGAACTTGGGAGAGATTATATAACATTTAACACGTCTCAAAACAGCGATTATTACACTATTGTCAATGTGAGCTATGCAATTCTTCCTAATAATAATCAAACTTGTGTCCGACAAAATCCTCCTAATTATCCTTTCACAAATTTATCAATATATAATATCAGCGATAAGTATAATAAGGAAAGTGTTCAAACTAAACATTGTGAACTTCGTTCGGGTGCTTTTGGAACTTACAATCTTTCTTATCTTTGTGCAATCAATGGTTCTAACAGAGAACGTGTCGCAGAAGATTTGACTAATGGCAATCTTGCTTTTCAATACCGTACTTGTGCATTTGGAGATTATGGAAATTACAGCATTCAAGAACAACTTGAGGCATACATTGCAAACAAGATTAATGAATGTGTTGATGGTTTTAAGGTTTTTACAGAAAAAAATTATAATATAAGTGATGTTACAAAACCAAATACTACTTTGACTTTTGGTCAAAAAGAGTTTACTGTTCAAACAACTTATGGTTTTAAGGTCAATCTAAAAGGCAGGGCTTACACTTCTTATCAGACTTTTTCAATTCAAAAACCAAATTATTTCAAAGAATTATTAGAGCATTACATCATATCTCTCATGGCACAAGAGTATAAGAATGTGTTTTTTGATATTGATAAGTATTATAATAAGGATAACTATCTTACTAGTAATGATTGGAGGTGGAATTTGACTAGGCTTAGTGGTTTTGACGCTCAGATTAGACTTTACAAATACCCTAATTCTTGTGTTAATTGTACTGGCGGGACTTGTTCTGATTGTGATGCTAGGGCTTATTATGATGATGTAGTTCAAATTGTTGATAACAGGACAGACATCCGTGGCAAACCTTTTGTAATCAACCTCCCCATAAAAAATCGTGCACCTGTTCTTGACTACATTGATGGTGGTTACAAATATAATATTGTTGCAATGGAAGGAGATATTATTAACATTACTCCTTTTGGAAAAGACCCTGATGAAGGTCTTGTTGTTTACAATTATACTGGTTGGAAGGAGAGTTATAATGCTAAGTTTAATGAAACTTGTTGCGTTAAAAATCCATCCGCCTGCGCATCTAATCCATCTTTTTGTGTCATAAACCTTGCGGATAAACCTTTGAACTGGACTAGATCACAACAATTTGTTAATACTAAACAAAATGCATCAATTATTACTAAAAGAAAAGATTTGGGTTTGCATCACACAATAGTTGCTGTGAAAGATGAAGAAGGTCTTGTTGACTTTCAAAACATTTCAATCATGGTTTTTGACGTGCCAAGAGTAGAGGCTTCTGGAAGCAACGACTATAATAATCAGTTTCCAGAAAACATTTCATCAATTGAAGACCCATACACTCTTAACGCAAAATCACTATCTTATTTTTTAACCACACTTAACTTTACTTGGCACGATGACATCGAACCTTTTTTAATTGAAACTCCTGGTTGTTATACACTTCTTCCAAACAAACCATTTAACATAAAAAATATTGTTGATGGAGGAATGTTTTTTAAAAAGTTCAATAAAACTATTGATCCTTCAATCCCAAGAAATAAGCCAGAACGTCTGCATAACATTTCATTGAAAGCTAAATATGTTGACCTTCAATCAGGCGCAATTGTTTACACTGTTCCAAGTATTTTAAGAGTTAATGTTTATCAATGTGTTCCTTACAAGTTAAGCAACGAACAAGGCATTTCAGCGCCTGTTCCGCCCTATCCTTATAACAATTATTCAAAAGACCAAGGTTTTGGACCTAATAATTATGCAAATATAGAGCTTGATAATAATTTTTTATCAGATCATATCTGTTGCAAAACAGTTACTGATGATGATGGTGATGGTCAAGATGATTATTATTTAAAAGCAGAATATAAACCCGGCACTAGCGGAACTGATTGCTATGATTTTAAGGGTTATAGTGCTTGGGGTTCTCTGGGCGGAATGAATTTAAATAGATTTAATGACCCTAATGAACATAAAGAGTTTGGAGATTACCCTTTAAAACCAACAGATTATGCAACTGATCCAACAAATAATGATTGGACTAAATATGATGATTGGTCTGATTATTCAATTATGGGACACAATCTTGGAACTGATTTTGGAATTAATAATTTTAAGGATAATCCTATGATTAATGACATCTTTGTCAGAAGTTTTACAAGATATTGTAGTGGTGATAGAGGTAATGTTTGTAGTGGTCTTGCAAAACAAACTTTGCAGGTAGCTAAAATTTGTCCTGATGCTGGTGAAGATGAGTTCTGTGTAGGACCAAACCCTCAATATTATAAGACTGAAAATGAGACTGATCCAAATAGTTTGGCTAACGCATGTTATAATTTTGAGAAAACAACTTTCAATAAAGCGTATGGACACACAATAACTGACACTTTTGGTCATACTATTCAAGCAACTGGTTCTTGTAATTATAATGAAGTTTGTTCTTCTGTATATAATGGTCCAAATTATGGTGTTGGCACTCTTAAGCTAAGATTCTGCAATGCTACTTGTAGTGGTGGTGCCTGTGAATATATAAACTCCAATACTTGTGATGATTGTAGACGTCTTGATAAACGGGCAATTGATTCTGATGATGGATTTATTTTTCCTGGCTGTAATGGAGCTAACGGTGATTGTCCTATATCACCTCATGGTTTTTGTAAAGAAGTTGCTAAAGGCGGTTGTAATGCAGGCGGTTGTTTCAGTTCTCATGAATCTATTCTTTATGATGCTTGCTTTAAAGATAGTGACACTTGGGAATATAAAGAGTATTTTATCTCAAATAAAAATGGTGGTGGTCTAATAGATAATCATATAAAAGAATCTTGTGTTAAAAAGATTTATGATGACCTTGATATATCTTCTGTTGCTTGTTCTTCAGGTTGTGGCTTAGAATGGAATAATAATTGGGATACAGATCATAAGTGTTGTGGAAATGATCCTGATGAATACTATAAAGATGATTCTACTGGTCCTGGTTGTTGTGATGCTACCACTGATTGTGCTTATAATTATCAGTGTTATTCTGATGGAACCACCATTAACAATCAAAAATGTGATGGAGGTTCTTGGATTCTTGTTCCTTGAAGTTTGAACTTTCGGACTTTATTCTCTGATTATCCTCTCATAATTTACAAAAACTATATATAGTAGTAATATATAAATTTAGAAAAAGAAGGTGGTGTTTTTTGAGAAGGGAACTACATATCATAATATTATTTGCCATATTTGCGACTTTATTTTCAGTTTCTTCTGTTCAAACCAATGCTCAATCACCGCCTGATGTTTGTTGTTGTCTTGGTCTTGGACAACCTTCTTATCAGATGCTTCCTGAATCTGTATGTACTAGTTCGAGCGGAACTCCTTATGCTAGCATAACCACTGATGATCAGAACTATGATGATTTATGTGCTGAAGCATGTGATAATTCTTGTAGTAATGAAAATAATGGTTTGACTTATGGTGAACTTCAAAGTGATTGTTCATGTGGTGGAACACCTATTCCTGCTGGACAACAGATGTATTGTTGTGCTGATTCTAGTACTACTTATGCATCGAGTGATTTTGATACTTGTGACCTTGATTGTAATAGTGGAACTCCGCCTGAGTGGTCTGTTTCGGGTTATGTTAAAGATAATGTAGGAAACTTAATTCAAGACGCATCTGTTACTCTTGGTGCAGATCAAACATATTCTGATAATACTAATGTTGATGGAGAATTTTTATTTACAAATGTTAAACAGGGTCAAGTTGCGCTCTCAGCATCTTATTCTGATGGTGAAAACGTTTGTTATAGTACTACTAATACTTTTAATCTAATCAAGATGAGACTGGCATGGTTATCACTATTTCTTGTAATAATCCTCAAGCTGCTTGTGACCCTGGTCAGGATGAAATTTGTTGTGGATCAGATCAAATAGGTGTTGATGGTAATGGTAATGTGGGAACTAATCAAGGTCAAAAAGATTGTCTTAATACTTATACTTGTTATGGTGATTCTACAAATTGTATTGATAATTCTAGTTTAGTAACTTGTTCTTATGGTTGTTATTATGATACTAATGATTTTTGTAATGGTAATTCACTTCACGGCTCTTATGATTTAAGCAACACAGATGATTATATAGCATATTGTAATCTTTGCCCTAATGATTTGGATTGTATTACTGTTGAGAACTGTGTTCCTGATGGTTGCAACGATAACTGTCCTACTGGTTGTGGTGCTGATGATGACCCTGATTGTGGCAGTAGCTGTGATTTTGAGGGTATTAACAGTCATTGTGGTCCTTATGATGCTGCTAATTATAATTTCCCTGCTGGTACAATTGTTAATGGGTATCTTTATCCTAATGAGGCAGATCCTACTGCTGATGAAACTATTCTTTATTGTGACTCTTGTGGTAATGGACAAGATTTCTGTCCGACTTCTGTTCCTCCACCTAATGCTGCTGTTTGTAATAATAGTGTTTGGGAAGTTGATAAGGGCGAGCAATGTGAATTCTCTGTAGGAGGTCATGATGATGGTTGTGCAGTTGGTTTCTATTGCAGTGAGAGTGATTGTACTTGTCAACCAGATTCTTGTATTTCAATTAACAAGCCAGAAAATGTTAATGTTAATTCTGTACCTAAAACTTGGAAAGTCAATGTAAACTGGGATTTTGACACAAATGTTATTTGTCCTGATGAAACTTTTGAGCAGTTTAATGTTTATGCTTGTGAGTCTGATGATAGAGCTAATTGTCATGATATTCACACTAATTTTGTACTTGAAAATTCATTTACTAATATTAATACTAATAATTTTACTGATACTATAACTCAAAACAATACTAATTATTGTTATTTTATTTCAGCAAAGTATAACACTGGAGAATTTTTCTCTGATAGTGTTACTTGTGTTAATTCAGGTGATGCTGTATGTATGGATGGTGGTACTAGTTTTTGTTGGGCTGGCAATGCAATTGGTACTTGTAATAATGATAACTTTGTTACTGCAGATGTTTGTCCTGAGGGAGCTGCATCTGATGATACTTCTTATTTCTGTGTAGAAGGCAATAATGGTCCTTATTGTGTTGCTGATGGCGCTTGTGATAGTTGTAATTCTGTCTTTGGTATGTTTATGGACTTTGCACTAAATAATTCTTTGTTTAAATTATATTATCCTGGAACTGATAGTGTGAAAAGTTGTCAGTATTTAGTTGACCAAAAGGTTTGTTATGAAGATTCCACTTTGACTAGTAAGAATCAATTGAATCACTGCATTAATGTTAATTCTTGTTCTGATTATCGCTCACAAGATGCTTGTACAAATAATTCTTGTGGCTTATCTGAAAATGTGAATTGTACGTGGAATTCTTATATTGATGATTTGAGCCTTGGTGTTTGTAAAGATACTAATGAAAACTTATGTCATTCATGCGATGATAATAGTATTTTCCCAGTTTGCAACGCAGATATTTGTGGTTTACTTGGCGATTGTTATTATGTTGGAAGTTCTTGTATGTCTGAAGATGAGATGACTTGTAGTGATTTTACAAACCAATCAGAATGTGTTGGTTCAACTGATAACTTTGATTTAAATCCTAATTCTAATGCTAACTTAACAGTAAGTAATGATATGCTTAAATTTGGTAAATGTAAATGGGACTCAGATCCTACTGATGGTGGTTGCTTTAGAGATGCAGATGATAACTCTGGTTCAAGTGTGACTGTTGATAAGATGGATTGTCTTGCACAAGACCTTGAGTGTCAAAGGGATTTCAACGCACCCATTACAACACTTTTGGAACATAATGAAAACAAAACTTATGGCACAAAAATTAATATTCCTTTTAGTATTTTTGATGAGGTTTATTCAGATAGTGATATTGAAACTTATTATTGTTTTAAACCATCTAACGATTCAACTCCTTGTAGTGATATGAATACAACAGATTATACGCTAGATCAAAATGAGCAATCGTTTAATTTTAGTGTTGATTTTGGAAATAAAAACAATATAACTTATGATTTATATTATTACTCTGAAGATAAAGCCCAAAACTTAGAGGTTGTCAAAACCACAACAGTTCATGTTGATAACAAAAAACCTGTTCTTAAAAATTTCACTTATAAGTATTCTTCTTATGAAGAAGCAAATGATTTATGGAAGAGTGATGTTAACGCAACTTTAATTTTTGATGAAAATGTAACTTGTAATTTTACTTTCTCTGATTCGGGTCAACCTACTAATCCTGCATGGAACTACTTAAACATGAAAGGCGTATTTAATCCTAATTCGAAAGAGAACGTGTTTAATCTTTCTTTCCTTGGTCTTAACGATAGTAATAATTATGTTATTAGTATTGATTGTAATGATAATGCAGGTAACCCTTCTGATAATAAATCTGTTACCATGTTTATTGAGGGCGATAAAAGTATTACTAATGCTTCACCGGATCATAAAATATTTGATACTTTAAATGTAAACTTATCTCTTAATACTGCTCTTCCTGGTACATGTATTTACACAACTAGAAATGTTAATATAAATACATTAGCTAAATTTAATGCTTTTAATCCAAATCCTTCTCCTAATAATCATATACTAGAAGGCTCTTATGAAACAAGCGGTTTAAATCTAAACCATAAAAAAACAGTTACATTTGCTAATTCAGGGGTTTATCTAATTAGAAATTTCTGTAAAATTAATAGGACTAATCCTGATGGTAGCGTTGAAGAAGTAGTTGTTGGTAATAAAGGTGATAGAGCTTTATTCTCAATTGATTTAGTTCCACCAGTTACAGTTGTTAAAAGAATAAGTCCTACACCTGTTGGTGATATGGACTATAGACCATATTATAATTCTTTAACCGCTGTGTTTTCTTGTAATGAGACTATGAGGTATATCTCTAATGATAATCATACTTGGCCTATGTATGATCACTTTTTCAATGGTCAAATTGGTTGTTCTGATTTTAAGATTTGTGAAGTTCCTGAAGGTTCACAGGACTGCACTCCTGTTTCAAAAACAAGTCCTTATGAGATAGATTTACCTCAACTTACAAATGGTACTGATAAGAGTTATAAATTTAAATTCCAATCAAAGGATGCTTATTTTAATCTTGAACCACTTCAAAATGTCACAATAAAAATTGATGATATTGATTTAAAAGTTAATTCAACTATGGAAAAAAACAGTACAGTTGTTGAATCAGTTAGTTATGGTTCATATAAGTTAATAGTTAATACTAGCAAGCCAATTGATAGTATTTCAAGAGCGAGAATGTTTTTTGATGGTGAAAGTATAGCTAGTTTATCACCAGTCATTCAAGGTACACCTGGTTCTTCTACCTCTTTTACTGTTAGTTTCACAATTGATGTTACTGATTCTAGATTCTATGATAAATCTGGTCCTATTAGATTTGAATTTGGAATTAATGATTATCATTCAAAAACAACTAATCCTGAGATAGAATATCCATTTAATACATTACTTCCAAATCCAGTTGAGTTTGAACCAATATTTACGAGCCAGAACATAGATGGTTATCCTTTTAGATATTACCCTGCTAGTGTGACTCTAAATGATAATACTAGTTATCCTGCTAAAACTTACTTTGTATCTGACCCTAATATGTTTATTACTGGAAAAACTGATGTGATTGGAAAGATTACTCTTTACCTTGTTCAAGATGCGAATGACTTTCTAAATTCACAAATGGTATATGATCAAAGAATGTCTGATAAGATGGGCGATAACGCATCCCATGATTCAAGAGAAACTCCTGCTAGTTATCAGGGAAAAACAAATGACACTACAATAACCATTAATACCATCACAACTGGTGACTGGTCTGTTGGAAAATATATTTCATTCTCTGAAAATAGTGGAAGAAAGAATTATCCTGATTGGGGTAAATTCTATAAGATAACTTCTTACAATACAACTCCTCAGGACAAGACTAAACTTGGAATCGAACCTGGTCTTGAAGAAGACATTGGTCCTGGACAAACAGTTTACTTGTTTGAAAAAGATCATTTAGAGAACTGGTTTGGACTACCACTTAACCAAACACCTCAAAGAGTTGGTAAGAATAACTATTCTTTCCTTGCATCTATTGAGAATAATGTTGGTGTAAAAGTATTTACTAATCCTTATAATGTATTTATGGATCCAAATCCGCCTCAAATCAGAAGCATTACACCTAATCCTGGTAGCGGAGTAATAACTGATGACAACCAGTCTATAAACATTGTTATTACTGAGAGTGTCTTTGGTTCTGGTATTAGTGCAAGCGATGTTGTTTTATCAATAACTTTTAACAATATAACCACTGATTATACTAATAATGATAATGCTATGCAGTTCTCTTATAATGGAACCAATAATAATCATGAAAGAGTTTACATCATAAATTATACTCCAACTGCTCCTTGGACTACTGGAGATTATAATATTAAAGTTATAGTTAGTGACTTAGCTGGAAACTCAGTTGATAATAATGGATTCATTGGTGCTTGCTATAATAATATGGATGGTTGTTGCCTTGCAGAATCTGATGGTGTCTGTGATGTTGATTGTAGAATAGCTCCAGATGGAACTTATGACAATGGTGGTCGTGACCCTGACTGTGTAACTTGTACGTCTGAGGGTGGCGATTGTTGCCTTGCAGTTACAGATAATGTGTGTGATTCTGATTGCTTTACAGGATGGGATTATGATTGCAGATGTATTCCTGATAGTTGTGATTTAGCAAACCACACTGTTTGTTTTAAAGGAGATTGGACTAATCAAACCATTAATGGCAGTTATTGTGACTTAGATGTTTGTGGTACAGAAGATCCTTACTGCTTTGATTGTGATGCACAACATGAAGGTGTATGTAACACTTTAAACAATACTTGGTGTCATGATGGCTATTGGATTAAGGATGGCTTCAATACTCAATGTGGAGGTATTGATAGTGATTGTCTGGGCCTTTATGGTGCTTGTAATGAAGGTTCATGTGATGTTGAATATTCAAGTCTTTGTACTAATAATTATTGGAGAGATGAGAATTATTCGGATGCTTGTGCAGGTAAAGATAGTAATCTTGGAGGATGTAGTGCAGGATCCTGTGATTTTATTAATAATTATTATTGTCAAAACAATGATAGTTGGATTCCATATAATGCTGATAATACTACTTGTGAGTATTGTAGCTATTTAGATGCAGAATGTGCAAATGTCACTAATACTAGTATTTGTGTTGGTGGAACTTATAATGTTGATGTTGAAGAGTACTGCCAAAACAACAATTGGATTGACACTAATTATGAGTCATTATATGGACCTAAAGATTATAATTATGGTTGTCCTGAATGTGTTGATGGAACTTGTGATACTATTAATGATGTATGGTGTAATAACGGCGAATGGACTGATAAAAACTATTGTACTTATGGAATCTGTCAGGGACAAGATTCTGATTGTCTTGGAGAATGTACTGGTGCAGCTGATAGTTGCTGTTACCCATTAAATGATACTTGTGACCCTGATTGTACTGCTAGTCAAGATTCTGATTGTAATAACTGTACACCTGCAGCAGGTGATTGTTGTGTTCCTTTGATTGATGGGGTTTGTGACCCTGATTGTACTGTAACACCTGATCCTGAGTGCGCTGATGATTGGGTATTTACAGTTGATAAACAAGCACCTTCAAGACCAAAATTCATGGTTCTTGGCACAAACACACCTAATCCTGACCCTCATGACAGATGGGTCATTGATACTACAAGACCTATATTTACTTTGGACTTCACGACTAGAGATGATAATAGTACTGAGACACTAAACGTTTCTTTAGTTAATGTTTCATCAAGTGGACCTAATAGTTCAAACATTGGTTGTAATAAAGAGAGTCAAAACTTCTTTAGATGTCAATTTAGCAATTATCTTCAAGAGGGTTTATATCAAGTTTCAGTTAAAGCAAAAAAAGAACTTAGAAATAGTTCACTAGGCACTCAAGGAGTATATAATTATGATATAATCATTGATAGACAAACACCTATATTCACTTTGAATACTAGCTCCAAATACATAAAACCAGCTGACTTTTTAGAGATTGTTGCTAATGTTTCAAATGAAGATTATGATTTAATTGGTGATATAATGATTGAAGATGGTGGTAATATAACTATCCCTTCAAGTAGCACAAATAATTATTATTCATTTGTTGTTCCTCCTAATCAAACAAATTGGGGTTCTGTACCTGATGATATTAACAAGACGATTACAGTATATATTAAAGATTACGCAGGTCATTCAGATCAAAAGACTACATCAGTCATAGTTGATAATTCAACGCCTAATATTGTAATCAGAGACATAATCTCAAAGATAATAGTTAAGACTAATCCAACCAATGCTACCATTGGTTCAAATACGACTCAAACTAATTTGACAATACTTGGATCAACTAATGCGGATGTTGAGAAAGTCTGTAATAATAATGGAGGTGGGGTCTGCTTATTCAGATGTGAAGGAGGTGAATCTGACTGCATTGATTCTAATAATCAATTTATTATGACAACGTCAATTCTAGGAATATTAGATGTTGATAGTTTAAAGACAATATTATTGACTGTGAATGATTATGCAGGTCACAACCAAACAAAATCTTTGTTTGTTTTGTTAGATCTTCAAGCACCTTCTGATCCAGAAATAAGTATTGTAGAATGAAAAGATTAATTTTTCTTTTTGTATTATTGCTATTAGTCACACCTGTTTTTGGTGTGACTCAGGTAGTTGTAAAACCTGCTTTAAACACTAGTAGTTCTAAACCCATAATTCTTGTTAAATTTAATGAGTCTATTACTCTTAGTAATTATTCTTTTACAAAAGATAATCATGAGTATCCAATTTCTCAAGTTTCAACCGATCAAAAAATATTCAATTTTACTCCTGATGATGATTTGTTTAAAGGGTTATATATTCTTAATATTAGTGCGCGAGATAACGTTCAAAACTTTATCAAAATTACCCAACCAATTCAAGTTGATGCTCCTTTTATGAATATTTGGGTTAGCAGTCCTCATCTTGGTTTTGCTGATTACAAACCATTTGATGCAGTAATAAGCACTGAGAACCCTGCTAACTGTAAGTTTGGTTTTAATCCAAATAAACCATTAAATTTTATTATGCCTTACAACTTCGCAGAGGGTACTACTTTTGGAACAACACATACAATTAACAATTTTGGTAATAATCCATATCAGTTTGAGAACTCGCCTGATGAAGATGGAAAACAAAAACTTGTAAGAGTTGAATGTAATGATACTTTCGCTGCACTTCACATGGGACTTGTGTATCTTGGTTATGATCCTTCTGCTCCAGGTGTGAGTATTGATGTTGATAATTTGATAAATGATCTTGCTAAGCCTTATACTTATCTTAACGTCACAACGACTGATAGGTCTGTATGTGTATATACTGAGAATGAAATTGAAAAAAAGTTTGGAAATTTTGACGCTGAAAACTTTGATTCTTATAACAAATCTCACGTTGTTCTTCTCAACTATTCTAATTATGCAAAATTGACTGTTGGTGATGGTTTATTTGATCCAAAGAATATTACTTATAGTGTTAATTGCACTAACCTTGCAGGTTTAGGGTCTGAGACTCAAAACTTTGATGTTGAAGTGGCTTTTGAACAAAATTTTAACATAATAAAGATGACACCTAAAAATGTCACTAAAAATAATAATATTAATTTCAAGGTTGGAACATCTGTTCAAACCCTTAATTGTAAGATTAACGAGGAGGATTTTGATAGTAATACTGCGAATAGAATTTATGAAAAAAATCTTGGCGTCTTAGATGAAGGATTGCATACTTATAATGTTAGCTGTGTAACTGGTTATTCGTCTGTCCTAAAACCATTTTCATTCATCATTGATAGCAAACCTCCATCCAACCTCTCAATTGATGTTAATAGTCCTACTTGTGGTAATAAAGTTAGTGGTAATATTAATTTTTATGATGAACAAGGCATTAAAATTATTAATTATTCAATTGAAACACTTAATGGAATTATTATTAAAAAAGGAATTTCTTTTAATGGTAATTTCAGTGAGAACGTCAATATTGGTGATTTTGAGAACAAAAGTCCAAATGCGAGAGTTCATGCCATTGTTTATGATAAAGCTCTTAATTCTGCTGAGATTTCAAAGGAGATAACTATTGTTAGAAATAGTAACCTAGTCTGTGATAAAAATCCTCCAACGACTAGCTTTGCAGAATCAACCTCACCAAATGGTCTTGAAGTGAATGTGTTTTGCAGTGATTTGGAAAGTGGATGTAAACAAAGATTTGATTATGGAACATCTTCAGAGGTAGACCAATGTTCTCTTTTAAATAGTAAGGATCTTTCTGAGTCAATCATTTTTAATAATGATTCTTATCTTTGCTGGAGTGTTTACGATTTAAACAATAATAATGCTTCACAAACAGAATTCATTAACTATTCAGAATACCCCACTCACTGTTCAAACGGCATTCTAGACTCAGATGAAGAAAAAACTGACTGCGGAGGATCAGATTGTACTAGCTGTCAAGAACTTCCAGATCATTGCAGTAATGGTTTACTTGATGGAGATGAAACTAACACTGATTGCGGTGGCCTAGATTGTGCTGCTTGTGGCGGTGGAGCTAATTGCACTTTAGATTCTGAATGTGAAAGCCTTATATGTTTTAATGGAACTTGTGCTTACCCAACTTGTTCTGATGGTATTCAAAATCAAGAAGAAACTGATACTGATTGTGGTGGGCCTAATTGTGATGCTTGTGGTGATGGTGATGCTTGCATTCAAAATTCTGATTGTGATAATTTAAATTGTGTTAATAATATTTGTGTTACACCAACTTGTACTGATGGTGTTCAAAATCAGGATGAAGAGGGAATTGATTGTGGTGGCTCATGCCCTCTTACTTGTAATTATCCTGCTCACTGTTCAAATGGAATCCTTGATAGTGACGAAGAAGGATTAGATTGTGGCGGAAGCTGTTCTGCATGTGCTGAGAATAAACAACTTGAATTGATATCTCCTAAGAATGGTGTTTCTAAGACTAAAACATTTGACTTAATAATAAAATCACCTGAAGCTGCAAGTTGTGGTTATTCTTGGAGCGATCTTAATGGCGGTCTTGAAAATTATAATCCTTTAGCACCCGGACCTAATGGGGTTTTACACACCAAAAAAGATTTTAATCATACAGGTGTTGAGGGAGTTGAATATGCCATTTACTTTGCTTGTAAGCTCCCTGATTTAAGTTATATAAAAGAAAACTTTATGATTTCATGGGATACAACTCCACCAATTATTGAAGATATAAGCATGAATAATGGTGATAGTCACACACCACCCGTTATAACTGAGTATCCATTAGAAACAACTATAACTGTGAAGACTGACGATAAAAGTATTTGTAAATATTCTCCAAATGATGTAAGTTATGACTCTATGAGCGAGATGAATGGGTTTGATATTTATTCTTTTGAAAACACCAAACATTTATCTAACTTAAATGATAGTGAGAATTACAAATTTTACTTCCAATGTGAAAACGCTGCAGGCGATAAGACGAGTAAAAAATCATTTGAATTCCTCATCAATACAAGCGCAGCTTCAGGAATAACTATTTTAAGCCCTGAAAAATTAGGAAAAGAAAAATCAGTTAAATTAATAATATCTTTAAATAGAGACGCCTCAAAATGTACTTACAAGGATGATAATAATAACTCAAACAATATGAATCTCATAAATCCTAGAAGATTCGAATCTAGTCAATTGACTTTAAATGATGGCAATCACTTGTTTGGATTTGATTGTTTAACAGCCAGCAAAGGACCAATATCAACTGTTTACTCATTCACCATAGACTCAACACCACCTACAACACCAGTTGTTAATGATGGAGATACATTTTCTTCCATCACACAACTAGGTGCTTCATGGGAATCAAACGAAGATTATAGTAATATTAACTTATATCAATATTCAATCAGAACTAGCAAAGGCAATAACGACATAAAACAATGGACTAACACCACATTAAAGGGTATTTCGGTAAACAATCTTATCTTAACAAATAACACCCAATACTACTGGAACGTCAAAGCAAGAAATGAAGTTGGACTTTGGAGCCAAATAGGACTTAGCGACGGAGTACTAGTTCTCGTTGGAGATAATACACCTACTCATTGTTCAAATGGAATTCTTGATAGTGACGAAGAAAGATTAGATTGTGGTGGATTAGAATGTGGCTCTTGTCAACAACTTCCAGATAACTGCAGTAATGGAATTCTTGATGGTGACGAATCAGATATTGATTGTGGTGGAGCCTGCTTAGCATGTTCTACTAATAGTTCTTGTAGTATTAATTCAGATTGTGACAGCAGAAATTGTGTCGAAGATATTTGTCAAGAAGCTACTTGTAATGATAGTATTCAAAATCAGGGCGAGGCTGACGTTGACTGTGGTGGAACATCTAATTGTGGTTCTTGTCAAACAAATATTCATTGTTCTGATGGCATCCTTAATGAGGATGAGGAAAGAATTGATTGTGGTGGATTAGATTGTAATGTTTGTCCTCCTCTTCCAGACCATTGTAGTAATAGTGTCAAGGATGAATTGGAATCTGACACTGATTGTGGCGGTCCTGATTGTAATGCTTGTACTGCGGGTGATTATTGTTCTGTGAATTCTGATTGTGATAGTCGAAATTGTATTGATAATGTTTGTATTAGCTCTCTTTGTTATGATGATATTCAAAATGGAGATGAAACTGGTCTTGATTGTGGAGGAAGCTGTCTTGCATGCTCTTCAGGAGAGTCTTGTGTTGTGAATGATGATTGTTATTCTGGTGAATGTTCAGACAATGTTTGTGTTGAAATAAACGATTCTGATGGAGACGGCATGCCAGACTACTGGGAAGAAAAATACGGACTAAACCCAAACAACTCAACAGATGCAAGCGAAGACTTGGATAAGGATGGATTTACTAATTTAGAAGAATATTTAGCAAAAACTGACCCCACTAATCCAGATGATTCTCCTGCTGATTCTGATGAAGACGGAATGCCAGACTACTGGGAAGAAAAATACGGACTAAACCCAAACGATCCAACAGATGCAAGCGAAGACCTAGATGGAGACAAGTTTACTAACCTAGAAGAGTATTTGAATGGAACTGATCCAACTGTTCCAAACTTAACAAATAAAGCAGGATTTGATTGGGTTGCATTCATAGTGTTGATTTTAGGATTTCTTATGACTGCAGGTAGTAGCGGATATATTTATTATAAGAAAAACTATGTTGATAAACCTGAAGAGCAAGGAACTGAGTTTGATACTAATTTAGATGAGTCAAAAGAAGATATTCCAACTATTGATAATACTGAAGAATTAAATAAAGAAAAACAAATTTTTGAACAAAGAGCCAAAGAAAAAGAAAAACACAGACATGATTTAGTAAGTAAGTTCTCTTCTGGCGATTTAAATGAGACTAAAAAAGTGATGAATGATTTGGCTTCAAAAGAGGCGGATTCGTCAGATAAGAAACCTAAATCGAAGAAAAAATCTGATGTAAGCAAGTCTGAAGATAAGATTGATGAAGATATTTTCGCAAAGCTTGATAAGATTGGTGATGATGATTCAGATGGAGAAAAATCTCAACAAGAGTCTGATAGTTCTACAAGTAAGACCAAACAGTCATCTTCTGATTTAAAGAAAGATAAGGGTAAGAAGAATCAAAGTGAGAGTTCCAAAAAAGATTCTGTTGATGCAGATGCAAAAGATGATACAGATAAAAAACTTTCAAAGAGTGATGATGAGATTTTCAAGGAACTAGCCACTATGTCTGGAAGAAGTCATAAAGAGATTAAGGACAAAGTGAAAAAAGGAGAATTTAATCATAAAGAAATTCTTAAAATTTTTAATGATGTTAAGAAAAAAGATGATATTAAATCTAATGTTTTCAAAAATGTATTATCTTCGCTTTTGAGTAAAGGTCATTTAGATAAACCAAAGGTTGCAGAAGTATTGTTTAGTTATTTTGACAAAGGTTTATTAAGTAAAAAAGAAATTTCAGATATATTAAAAGAACTTGACTTGGTGAAAAAATGAATAAAAAGTTATTTAGTAGAACTAAAAATAATAAAGGTCAAATACAACAAGTTTTTATCTATATCATTACAATTATTATTGTTGGAGCAATTCTTTTAATTGGTTATAAAACCATTGGCGGAGTTCTAAATAAGGGTTGTGAAGCTCAAAGAGCTTCTTTTGTAAGTGACATTCAATCATTCATTTCAAAATATAATTCTTATGGAGACAAACATCTTAAAGTTATGAATGCGCCTTGTGATTATGACACTGTTTGTTTTGTTGATTCGAGTAAAATTAGTGATCAGAGCTTTACTTTCAATTCTAATTCGATTATTCAATCAAGCGTAAAAGATGGTATTGAAGAAAACATATTCATTGTCAAAGGAACAGGTCAAGATCAAATAACTGACCCTATTGGTTTTGATAATAATATTGTTATTGATACTGGTTCTGGAGCAATATGTATTAAACAACAAAATGGTAGATTTAGGTTATTATTTGAAGGACAAGGGAAAAATGTTAAGGTTGATTATGCTCCTTTAGAGAACTCAGCAATTCCAAGGACAAAATTTGTACTTGAAAGTTAAAGATGAAAAAAGCTCAGCTTAGTATGCAATTTAATTGGATTTTTATCTTTATAGTTGGTGCTGTTATATTATTGTTTTTTTTAATGGTTATTAGAAATCAGACTAAAACTGCAAATACTGAATTATCAATTACTGTCAAAGAAAATTTGGATACTATTATTAAAAGTGCTGAGTCTAGTCCAGGTGTTGAAAAAATTATTCAGATGCCTCAAAATAATATTGAGTTTACTTGTGATTTTGATGGAATAGACACGTTTTCTTCTTATGATTTTGGCAATGGTGTTAGTCAAGATACTGTTTATGACACTATCTTTTCTCAAAGAGAAGTTAGTGGTCAAAGTATTATTAGCATGACTAGAAGTTGGGATATGCCTTTTAAGGTTGGTTTGTTTCAGTATATCACAACAACTAATACTCAATATTTAATCGTTGATGATGATGTTACTTCTACTACAGGATTGGCTGAGCAACTAAATAATAGTTTACCTAAGAGTATAAAGAAAAAAATTATAACCCAAGCTGACACGGTCTCTGATGAGGGTTTTGACAGATATGTTCTTATAGAATTTTCAAACACACCTTACCAAAAAACTCTTCCTTTGAGAAGTAAAAAACTTATTGTTGATGTTGGTGGTCTTAATCTTGACACTTATGGAAGTATTAAATTTAGTAGCGAATCACCAACAACAACTGTTGGTTATGTTAGAACGCCTGCTTTGCTTGGTGCAATTTTTTCTGAAAACTCTTCATTTTATAATTGCAATATAAAGAAAGCTTATTGGCGCTTGAATGTTTTATACAATCTTACTAAGAATAGAGTTGATGTCTTATTAAACAGCTTTCCGTCAGGAACTACTGATTGTGGAACAATTTATCAATGGGTTAACTCTAAACTATCCGACCCTCAAAACCTTCCTAACACAAAAAATGAAGCACAGATACAGTATAGCACTTATGTTGATAACTTAAAAAGACAAAATGAAAATTTGATTAGAGGAAATAATTGTCCTTTGATTTATTAAATAAATTGAAAATGATTAAAAAAACTTCAAGAAAAGCTCAGATTCAAATGGCTGAGACCATTGCAATTATTATCGTTGTAATGATAATTTTAATTCTTGGAATGATTATGTACTCTAAGATTAAAGAACAAGACTTGAATAAAAAAAAGAACCAATTTAATGAATTAGACATAGTGAAATTGTCACAGATAGTTTATAATCTTCCTGAGATTCAATGTTCTTTTGCTGAAGTCGCTGATTATGGTTGCATCGATAAATTAAAACTTAAAGCTTTAGCAGAAATCATCACCAATTCTTATCCTTCTGGTAAGGAATATTTTTATTATAAAGAAATATTTGGCAATAGTAATATTTCTATTCAAATTATTTACCCTGATAATACAGTGAGCGAAATAGAATTGTATCATACAGATATTAAACCTAAATCTGTCTCTATTATGAGAATGCCTATTATTGTTCTTGAGCCTGCAACTGATAAAACTGATTTTGGAGTTTTAATAATTAAAAAGTTTGATTAAAATAATTAGAGTTAATAACATGAAAAAGAAAAATAAAGCACAAATGGAAATCATGGGTTTAGTGGTTATTGTTGTGTTAGTTACGCTCGGATTTTTTTTCTATATCATATTTACTGCTGGTAAAAATAATTCTTCTATAAAAAAAGATTTTGAAGATGACCAATTAGCATCTAATTTTGTGATTTCTTTCCTAAAAACAGACGTTGGTTGCAAGGATTACACTATTGAAACCTTAATACAGGATTGTGCTGGTCCAAGTCAAAATATTGAATGTGGAGGAATTACCTCATGTGATTTGATAGAGACGCTGAGTCAGGTATACATTAATAACACGCTAAAAAAGTGGGGTAAGGATTATAATTTAACAATTGAAATGCCTGGATCGCCTGTTAAAGAATCAGTTTCTTATGAGCGTGATTGTTCTGCAAGTAAATATAATGTTGTGTCTGCTTGGCAACCAATCAGTCTTTACCCATATAAAAGAACTGCGCGGGTTAAATTAGATATTTGTCAATGAAATACCTTCTCTTTTTTTCTTTAAAGCTAACGAAACTTTTTTATAATTAGAAAACGAATTTTTTATTCATGGATGCAGCTATGCCCTTACCAATGGAAAAACTTAAAGGATTAATTATAATATCCATAATAAGTTTATTATTAATTGTTATTGTTATGGGTTTAATAAAGGGTTTTGGTGGTTAAAGTTGATTAATAATAAAAGAGGAATGAGCCAAAAAACACTAATTGGACTTTTAATCTTATTTGCTGCAGCAATAATACTATTTTCAATCGCAATTAAACTTCAAGCAAGCACAAAAAAGGGTTTTAGAGGTGCTGATTGTTTGAGTTCAGTCACACTTAGCACTTTTACAAAAGCGGATTTGGTTGTTAAAGCTTATCAGGGAACAGACGAGTTTTGTCCAAGATATGAATTAAATTTTTTAAAAAAAAAATCTGATTTAAAGTTGATTAGTTTTAGTTCTATTGGTCAAAAAGAGAAAAGTCTCTTTAAGCGAGATTATTATGATGAACTTACTGATAAATTTGTTTTAGGAAATGTTGCTAATGAAATGAGGGTTTGTTTTAAACAATTTGGTAGTGGAAAAATGCCTGTATTTTGGGTTCCACAAACATTTTGGAACAAGTTGTTTGGAACGCCAAATGAGGCAATTGGTTGTAGAATTTGTACTGAAATCTCATTTGAGGATGGTGCAGTCAATCACAAAATAACAGGACTTAAAGATTATCTTAAAACCCATGATATAACTAAATCAGCTACTGAAGATGAAGATGGATCTTTTTATCATTATCTTGCAGAACACACAGCTGGTTGTGGCGATCTAACTAATATAGGAGAAAATTGTTGGGAGCAATTCGCAATTTCAGATGATGTTTTAATTGACACAAACATAACTATTGACCCAAAAGAAATTTATAACGTTGTTTTCATCAGAAAAAACATTGATAAAGGCGAAGGCATAATGAATGTTTATCTTTTGTCTTCTGACACAACTGAAAGAGTCTGTAAACTCGGACTTCCTTACATATGAAAAAAGGTTTATCTCAAGAGTATTTAATTGGAGTGATTATATTAGTTGTTACTTTAGTCTTACTTGTCATGATTATTCTTTTAATTACAAGAAATTCTCAACAAACATTAAAAGATAGTGCTTGTGAGAAAAGCATTCGCGCTCATATTGAAACTTTGAAAATAACCAAAGGGGCAATGGTTCCAGACATTGATTGTCCAACAAAAGAAATCACTATTAAAGGTGATAAAGAAAACGCTGAACATCAGATTGCAGAAAGTATGCGAGAATGTTGGAAGACTTGGCAAGAGGGAAAAGCCAATATGTTTAGTAAAGAAACAAGTTATTGTCATGTTTGTTATATTCTTGACTTTGATAAAAAGATGACTATTGATAATTTTGATAAATACTTATCTACAACAAAGGTCAAAGGAAAGGATTACACTTACACAAAATATTTAACTGGTTATGGAAATGATGCAGCTTATAGTTCAGAACTACTTGAAAAAAATATGGACCTAAATCAATTTAGCACATCAATTGACACAAGTAAAAAACAAGCAGTTATATTTTATTATAGCAAAGATAGTAAGGTGTTAGAAGCAATTAAATCACAAATTAGTGGAATGGCTAAAGGCGCAACTATTGGGGCAATTGCAGGAGGAGTTATTTTTGGTGTTGCAGGACTTATTTGTGGTCCATTCTCAGAAACATGTGTGCCTGTATTTGCTAAAGGTGGTGTTCTGGTTGGAGGTGGCATTGGTATGTTTATTGGAAATTATGCTTCAGAAGATTTTCCACAATGGTATGCTATGACTATATTAAGAGAACATAGTGAGCAATCACTTAAAGAAATGGGTTGTACAACAGGTCCAACAAACCAAAATAATATATAGTAGATAATGTATAATAGACAAATTAGTTAGAATATAATAATTAAAATATTAAATATTACAAAAACAAAATTATATTAAAACAAAAAAATGTTTTTTTGAGGTCATATCAAATGGAAATGAAGTTCCTTGTTACATTATTATTGGCAGTCGCATTAGGATTAATACTGATTATTTGGTTAATAACTAATGGAAATGATATTACTACATTAATTGGTAAAATACCATTTTTTTAAAATGAAAGGCATGACAAAACAAAAGTTAATTACTATTATAATTTTATTAGGTTTAATGCTGTTAGTTGTAATTGGAATATACCCTAAAATTTCTGATTCTGCAAAAAATATTAGAAATACTGCTCATAGTCAACTACCTGGAGGACTAAACATTAATTGTGAATTTGTAAAAGAATGTAAAGATTACGATCAGTTCTCCGATTACATGCTTGGATGCAATCAAAATTATTGCGGACTTGCAAAAGACTGTTACACACAATATAGCGGACCACATCCTATAACAACACATAATCCTAATGCACCGATCTATGAGTATGTTGGTTGTACAGTCTGTCCAACAACTTGCCCTGACAACTGTAAGTTCTATGTAAATCCCGACATTAGAGATAAAAATCCTTGTGGTTGTAAGTGTTAAAGTTTGTTTAGAGGAGAAAATAGTTAAAATTTACAAAAAATTTATATAGTCTTAAAGCCAAATTTTATTATTATCCGAGGTGTAAAACATGAGTAAAGGACAAGGAATAAGTATTAATGTTATTATAATCGCAGCAATTGCACTTCTAGTTTTAGTCATTTTAGCAGTTTTGCTTCTTAGGAGTGGATCAAATGTGGCTTCAGGAACAGCATGTTCAGGAGTTGGAGGCCAATGTGCGCCATCATGTTCTGATTTGTCACAAGGAACAACAATCTACACACCACATCCTACAGCCGCTTGCCCTAATGAAGGAGAACAATGTTGCATAGTTTTAGGTAAATAATAAAATGAAGAAAGGAGACTTAAGCGTCACAACAATTATTGTGATTGCATTAGGACTATTAGTACTAATTGTGTTAGCCATTCTTATCTTTAGATCGGGCTCAAACGCAGATACATCAACCACTTGTATAACTAAAGGCGGTGTTTGCAAAACTACACCTTGCCCCGACTATGAGATTCCTAGCGCTTCAGATGCATGCAAGGGTGGTTATTGTTGTAGCCCTGTAAAAAACACAGCATCTTAAAGGAGATAATAAACATGAAAGGAATTGGTACACAAGAAATAATCTATATGGCAATAGGTCTATTAATCTTAATAGTAATGGCTATACTTCTTGCAAACACTTTCAAACACGCAGACAAGACAAGTGCATGCGGAACTATTAGTGGTGGAAAAGGACAATGCACAAAAGCAAAAATTTGTCCTGAAGGATCTAGAGGTGTTGATTTAGGTTGTGAAAAAGATTATATTTGTTGCGTTCAAATAAAGTCTTGAAATTTATTTATTAGGTAATTTAAAATGGCAGGCATGACTCAAGAAGCAATTATTAAGTGGGCTTTAGGACTTTTACTTCTCGGTATTGTAGTTTGGGCTATTTATCCTCTAATAACTAAGAATGTTGATAATGCACAAAAAGTTGCTTCTTGTAAAGGAATTAATCAATTCAATGGCGATTGTATTCCTCAAGGAGAACAATTGAACCAAAAAGAAGGTCAAGGATTTATATGTGTTCAAAGTGGTTGTAAACCAGAAACTGGTTATGACAAAACGTTAAAATATTATTGTTGCAGTAAAATTGATAGTGGTTCTAGTAAAACATGAAAGGAGTAACTTTACTTGTAACAATAATCTGGACTTTGATAATTTTATTTATCGCTTTTTATATTGCTGCAAAAATAGTTGCACCATTATTTTGGAATGAAAAAACAGATGTATCTTATCAAAATCTTCTAATTCTTGATAACAAGATTAAAGGTTTAGAAGCGTCTGATTTAAGCATTGATCGCGACGAATTTATGTTTGAAATAGAACGAGATTATTATTTAGTCGCATACGATTCAAAACCAAAAGATACAACCTTGTTTTGTGCACAAGATTATGATGTTAAAGTCAACCTTAAATCACCAGATTTATGTGATGGAAAAGCCTGTATTTGTTTATACAAAGAGGATCCAGAAACAAGTAAACCAGTAGGTTGTAAAACATATAATAACGCAGAGTTTTTTGCAATAAAAGAGTCAGATTATGATCCAAATTGGTATTTGTCTGAAACAAAAAGAAAAAATTTAATGCAAGGATGTGAAAAGATAGGTCACCCGTATACAAAGAACAAATACAAAAGCATAGTAATAGTTGGTCAAAATGATGCTAAAACAATTTTTTGGGGCAAAACAAAAGTGTATTTGGAAAAATATACTAAAAATAATATTAACTATTTCACACTAACAAGAAAAGACATTTCTATGGATGTAAGATTTAACAAGATTAATACTTGCCCTCAAGAGTCAGATGTAGAGTGCAAAGGTAAACATTATGAACAAGTTATTAGAGATGGCAAGAAAACAAACTATTGTGACTATAAAAAAGATCAGAAAAAATGTGTTTTAGAAGATGTAAATAACTGTAAATCTGGTTTTATTGATACAAAATGTGCTTGTGGAGACTATGTTATGGACGGTGGAGTTTGCATAAATAACAAATTTTATTTCTTTGAAATAACTGATGATTATTGTTTTGAAAACAAAATAAAATCCAGTGATTCTTGTGATGCTTATAACAATGGAGATTATCGTGATGTATATCCTTGTGTTCTTAATCCATGCGGAATAAAAAGTAGCTGTGTCTGGAATGGTGGACAAACAGGTGCAAATTATTGTGAAACTTGTAATAAACCCACTGATGGAAGTTGTTCGGACTATAATGATGATCATCCTTGGATGAGATTCTTAGATTATTGCGATTATGATGAAGATGGAAAAACTTTAGATCAAGAAACAGATGATTGTTTTAAGTGTGATTCAACTCCTGAATGTGGTGATTATGATACTCCTTTTTTATGTCAAACAGATCAATGCGGTTTAAACGGAAAACATGTAAAGTCTTATTCTCAAGATAGTGTATATTTTTGTACACCAGTACAAAATGGACAAAATTTTGAGTGTAAAACTGAAGAAATAGACTGTAGTCAAAACTGTCGTCAAGCCTACACTGATGAGAATACTTGTAGTGCAGCTTATAATTGGGCTTTAAATAAACAACAAGGCCAAAGCATATGTCAAGAGATGTGTGCACCAGAATATGACCAAGACGGTTCTTATGTTGATTGTATGGACTGTATAAACACAAAATGTAGTAATTTAAATAAAGAACAATGTGCGAATGATCCTTGTAAGTTGTACAGACGACAAATGTTAGCAACTCAATGTGTTGTAAAAACAACCTACCCTCTTGGTGCTTTTGATCCAACAATAAAAGAGGATAAATGCTTTGAAGAAGCATATTCTTCGTAAAAAATTATATAAACTAGTAATTTTAATTTTATCTTGATGAAAAAAGGCGAGGAATTAATGAGGATTTTGGTTACCGGAGGAATAGGTTTGGTGGGTTCTAACCTTATAAGAGAACTAGAAAAAGAAGGTCAAGGATTTATATGTGTTCAAAGTGGTTGTAAACCAGAAACTGATTATGACAAAACGTTAAAATATTATTGTTGCAGTAAAATTGATGGCGGTTCTAGTAAAACATGAAAGGAGTAACTTTACTTGTAACAATAATCTGGACTTTGATAATTTTATTTATCGTTTTTTACGTTGTTGCAAAAATAGTTGCACCATTATTCTGGAATGAAAAAACAGATGTATCTTATCAAAATTTTTTAATTCTAACTAATAAAATTAGCGTTCTTGAATCATCAACATTAAATATTGATAAAGATGAGTTTATGTTTGAAAAAGCCAAAGATTACAGTTTAGTAGCATTTGACTCTGATCAAACAGAAGCTCAAACGTGCAACCTTGAAGTTGTCTATGGCGATACAGTCGCCAGACCAAAAAGTTGTAATACAGGAGAAGCATGTATTTGTATTTACAAAGATGATCCTAAAAAAAATAATCCTATTGATTGTAAAAATTTTCCAAAGACTAGATTTTATAGTACTGCTTTAGAAAAAGATCACTATTCTGCAATTAAAGGTACTTTTTTTAGAGGATGTGAAAAAAACACGCACCCAACTACTAATAATAAGCTCACTAGCTTTTTTTTAATATATAATGTAGGTGAATTATTTCCAAAAACAAAATTTTACCTAGAAAAATATACTAAAGATAACATTAATCATATTATTATTACTGATTCAAGTCTATCTACTGACATTCGATTCAAGAAAATAAATACTTGTCCAGCCGAATCAGATAGTGGTTGTGTTGGAAAACATTTTGATCAAGTAATTACCGTGGGTGATGAGTATGAAATTAAAGATGAAGTTTCTTATTGTTCGTTTAAAACTGATTTAAATAAGTGCGTTGTGGAGCAAATTAAGAAATGTGAATCAGGATTTATAGATGATGCATGTGCATGCACTGATTTCATGTATGAAGATGGAGTTTGTATTTCTGGTTCGTTTGTTCAAGTTGATGTGCCAACAGATTATTGCTTTGCAAATAAAATAACTTCTACATCCAATTGCGATGCTTATAAACGTAATCCTTATGCTTGCAGTCTTGATCCTTGTGGAGTTGGTGGTTGCTATTATAAGGAAGGTGATTGTGTCAAATGTCCTATTTGGGGCAAGAAAACTTGTGATACTTATTCTAAGAAAAAAGATCTTGCATGGATTAGATATTTGGATTCCTGTGATTTTGACCATGATTTAAAAGGTATGAGATCTGTTCCTGACAACCTTGGAGCTAATCAAGAAGAGGATAATGGTTGTGTCCAATGCGAAGATATTCCAGAATCTGAATTTAATACTGTTGTTGATAATAGTTTTGTTGTTGATAGTTGTGAGAAATATTTATCAAAAGATACTTGTGAAACTGATGAGTGTGGACTGCAAGGAGACGATAAAACACCAGGAGACCCTTCAGTTCAGAGAAAATGTACTTGGACTGGCGATAAGTGTAAAGAAGAATGGATTACTTGTTCTACTACTTCAACTTCATGTAATTATTTAAGTCCTGCTGAATGTTCTAATAATTATAAGCAGGCAAAAGATTATGATTCTAATAATCCTGGTGTTTGTGATTTAAAATGTGCCCCCCTAATTATGGATAAACCTGGTTATCCTGATTATAGTTGTGTGGATTGCAGTGGTGATTGCACCCAGTTTAGTGGAGATCAATATCTTTGTGAACATGATCCTTGTGCAGATTGGAGAAAAGGTATCAAATGCAAGTCCTTGATGCTGAATAATCAACCTTATTGTATAAATCCATGATAAATTATTTAAAACCCTCTCGACATAAAGTATTAGTATGAAAAAAGGTGAGGAGAAGCTTTCTAATAAGCTTATTTTCTATAGTATAGTATTTGTTTTAGTAGCTGTCATTATCTTCTCTATGTTTCGTTTTGTATCAAATGCTTTGGATGATACTACTTTTTGGCGTTATTATTATTCAAGAGATATTGGTTTAATTGCAAGTATGGGACAAAGTGGTCGGGGAACTCTTGATATGCAGTATGAAATGGTTAATGCAGAAAAACCTCTTGCATTTGACATATATCCAAATAATACTATTCAAACTTTTGAGTGGATTAATAGTGAAAAAAATCTTCCTACTTCATTCGTATTTTTTGGGAGTGGTGAGACCAAACTCGTACAAAATAGGGTTGCGTCAAAGTACTTCAATATATTCATAACGCCTGATAAAGCTGAATTTACAAGTGAAAATTTAAGGAAGGATTCTTGTTTATTCCTAGACACAAAACAAGATCTTAAAAATGTGAAGATGTATTTTGATTCTTCTCTTAATTCTCCCGATCTTGAAAACTTTGTTAAAACTGTAAAACAAGGTCTCTTGAAACCAAAAATGGCTAGTAGCAAATATGAACAAGGGATTGATTTAACAATTATCTTTATAAAAGGTGCAGAGGATTCTATTAACTTTTTTTATGATCATAATCTTAGACGAAATGAACGTTTAAGTTGTATGATAAAAAATAAGCTTCTTGAAAAATTTCCTGATAAGTTTTTTGCTTCAAGATTAACAAAAATACCTGATAATTCTATTTGGAAGAGAACACTTGAAAATTCTGATATTGGTTTAGTTATTGCTCTTAAAGATTATTCTTTTGAATCAGCTGTTCCAATTGTTGCTGGGGTGAATGAGTACTATGGATGATGCAAGCGAAGGCGAGAGTAAATGGATTCTTGAATTTATTCCAAAACTAATATTTCTTGGTATTGCTATTACTGTAATAGTTGTTTTTACTTCGTTGTTAATTGTTAATAATGTTAATACTTCAAACTTGGAGATGGAAGTGTTTTTCAATAAATTAATGTATTCAAGTGGTGGTATTTCTTATCATGATGTAGACACTGGAAGGATTTATATGGGTGTAATTGACCCCAGTAAGCTTGATCATAATTATCTAATTCAATCTCTTCCTTACGAAGGTAAAAGATTTGCAGCTAAAATTACTGTTTACCATCAATCTGTTTATTATCCTAATGAGAGTAGTTATCTTAATTTAAAACCATTTACTGCTCTTGATGGACCGAGTGGAGCAGATACTTTAGATAGAAAATTTACTTCAGCTTATGTTAATGAAAATGGACAAGTTGTAGATAATACACCTGTTGAAATAGAAATTATGAGGTCAAGAACATGAGAAAAGGACAAGAATTTTTTGTGGATTTAGCATCTTACATGATTTTTATATTCATAGTTATAATTTTTTTATTATTATTAAATCATCAAAAAGAAAAATTAAAAGAAAACATTGCTGTTGGAGTACCTGCTGATTATACTAGAACAAGGGCAATAATTCTTATGAAAACACCAATGACTTATAATAAAAAAACTTATACTGTGGCAGAAATGATTGCTTATGGACTTTATGATAATGGTAGAATGAATAAAGTTACATCATTTGTAAATAAAATGTTAGATGAAGAATATCATGAACAATGGGATGTGGGTATATTTTATAATGAAGGAGGGGACAACATAGAATTTTCAGAAAACATGGGCCACAGTGCAAGCACTCAAACATCTTCTCAAAACCAAGCAAAAGCATTTTCTCAAGGAGCATATAACGCATACACCTCTAGACCAACTGCAAATGAAAAAATTGTAGAAACATATATTGAAATTCCAGGACTTAAAGGTCCAATCGATGTTTACTTTGCCACGTGGGATAAGTAGTTTACTTATTTAAAAAAAAAAACTGAAAAAAACTGAAAAAAATAAAACTAAAATGCAACAAAAAAAGAATAACAAGAAAGGACAAATATTTGTATTATTTATCACAATATTTACTGGTATAGTTTTATTCACGTTATTTATTACTTTAACAAACAAATATGAAAATAGAAAAGGAGAAATTACAACCATTGGAGAGGGTGCATCATCTATTCTAAGAGGTTATCAACAACAAGAGGAATCCCTTCTATATCTTGACTTAGTGGCCAAGAGAGCTCTTGAAGAATCTGTTTATGAACTAGCTGATAATGGTGGTTTTATCAAGTCTGATTGTGGAACTGCTATTTATTCTCGTTGGAATAAAGAAGAAAAAGTGGATGACTATTGTATTCCAGATGTTCAAAAGAATTTGCAAGAATTATTCTCTAAAAAATTAAAGCAAAAATTACAAGGGTATACAAAATATGACTTGGCCGATGATTATGAAATAAAGATTTCAAAAGATAATAGTTTAACCCAAGCATTAGGTATAACTCAAGAAAAATTAAAGATTGGTCTTTCCAGATCAGGTTCAGGTCAAGGTGCAAATTTCAACCAACCCTCAACTATTCAAGTCACATTATCTAACTCTATGAAGGAGAAGATTAATACTTATGACTCAATAATAGCTCAGGCTGCATCAGATAATGACATTCCTCCTGCCTTAATTAAAGCAATTATCTCAATTGAATCTGGTGGGAATAGATACGCAGAGAATGGCGGTTGTAAAGGTTTAATGCAATTCTGCCCGGGTAATGAAAAATTTTTTGGAACTAATATTGTATTTACAGGTGATAAGAACACTGATCCGAGATTTGATCCAAATCAAGTAATTCCTGCAGGTGCAAAATTAATAAAGGAAAATATTGACCAGTTTGAAGATTATAGTGACAAGTTTGCTTTTGCAGCTGCATCATATAATGGTGGTTCAACCTTAATCAATTATGCTATTAGTGATACAGGAAAAAAAGATCCTTCTTGGAATGAAGTCAAACCATTTATTAATCTTCAAAATTTAGAAAAAATACCCTATTACACAAAAAAAACTTTTGCCGATAAGACTAAAAGAGAAGAAAAAATAAAAGAAGTTCAAGATTATGTTGAATATGTTAATGGTTATTATCAAGCTTGGGGCGGACAGGATATTACTAGTGGTGGGATATTTGGAACTTATTCATTTGATCAAAACTTTAAAGTTTCAACTAATTTTGATTTAGGACTTTATGATAAAGTTGGTGACTTTGTAAAAAAGGTTTCTTCTGAATGTGATAATAATCTTGTTCGTTGTATGCAAAATCATATTGATGATTTTAATAGCAAGAGTAATTATAAGATTAAACCTCTCTCTGAATGTGAGGATGGGATTAATAGAGTTCTATATGATTTTGCAGAAAACATAGAAAATTGTGCTTATAGCGTTAATGATAACTGTATTTGTAAGATTTCAAAAAATTATGACTCTACTTTTGCACAAGATATTTACAATACTTATTCTGATAAAGAAATTTCTATGCGTTTTGATAGATTTAAATTTGGAGGCGGAAGCGCTTTTGAAAGCGATTACATAGAAAAAACAGGCACACCACAGTGGTCTTTGTCTAATCTAAATCCATTTAATACTGAAGTTACAGATTATAGTTATTATATTTTAAATTCTCTTGGGTATGTTTCAGATTTTGATAATATTTTTGATGCAGAACAAAAAAGTGAACTTAGAAGTTTAATTGAAAAAATTGAATCAGATACTAAGGTTGAAATAGCTGTTGTGCCTCTTCCAAAATTTAACGATTTTTCTTTTTCAAAGAATCTATTTAATTCTTGGGGTGTTGGAAAAATAGGTCTTGATAATGGTCTCATGATTGCAGTATCGCCTGACCTTGCAAAAGTAGCAATTATTCCAGGAAAGAGTTTTACAAAACTAATTGATAAATCTGCACTAGAAGGTTACGCAGAGGAATTAATTAATAAAATAAATGATGATGATGAATTGTTTGCAGAGATTAAGTCAGTTTTAATTGATATACAGGGTAAGTTAAAAGATAATACTGAGCTTGGTATCATGCTTCAAAATTATAAAAGTACAGATAACAAAGATGATTTATCAATTATTTCTCCAATAAAAAAATCAATCTATGTTGATACATCTTATATACAAACTCTACCTAATTTTTATATCTTTAAGTATGACTGGAATTACTTTGGCACCAGACTAAAATTTCCAAATATTAACTTAAATCGCTTTAACGACTTATTTTTATTTAAAAAAAATGATAAAACCAATTTTGCAATAAGAAATAGTGGGGGGTTATATGAGGTGTATGATGATACAACTCGTCCATTAGGTAATATTGACCAATGTTCTATCTATCAAAAGGTTAACACGTTTAGACTTTGTATGGGAACTAATGATAAGATTGATGTTCTTGAAAATAATAAACTTCAAGAAAAAAATGTAAACATTAAATTTACTGTTACACTCAAAGACACAGTTCCACCAGAGCCTATTCAATTTTTTAAAGTTGGCTATAATTATGAGTTAGATAAAGTTATTGTTTCTTGGGAAGAACTAGTTGATAAAACTCAAGATACAACAAGCTATGAAATTTATTACTCTAATAAACCAATAACTAAACTAACAAATGACATGTTAATTAAAAAAGAAGAAAAAACCAATGTTAAACCAATTACAATGTCAAATTCTAGAATTAAGTATAGTACTGAAAACGAGCCTGTTAAAACAGGGTTTACATTTGATAAAAAAGGAATTCTATTCATAGGAGACCAACTTACTGCTCAGGGAAACGCTAATAATGGTTATGCAAAACTTTTAGAGAGTGGACTAAAAGAAATGTTTGGAAATGATGTTCACACATCAGTGGTTGGATATTCTGGTTGTTCTAATTATGTAATTATGAAATGTCTAGAAAATGGTGGCAGTTATAAAGATAATAATATTGATTGTAAAAAAACCTGTGATGATCAATCTGATGTTAACTTCCCTGACTTATCAGAGTATGATACAATTATTATTCAGCCAAGTTTTAATGGAGGAGAACAATACCTTCGATCAGAAGCTTATAATGACCTTGATGAGATGTATCGCTTCTTAAAAAGCAGGGATAAGAATGTAATAACTCTTACAACCATTCCTTGGAAAGACACGGGCATTGTTCCAGAGACTGAATATTATGACTTTAAAGAAGCGGTTGACTCATATAATTATAATATTCTATATAATAAAGTAACAGATACAATCATAAATATATATGATCTTCTTGGAAAAGATGATGACCCAATCAAGATTAAAGATGAATATCTTGGTGAAAATGGTTATCCTAATGATCAAGGACAACTACAAATTGCAACAAAGATATATATGAATGTATTTTCAAAACTAATTCCGCCAATTAATAGCGGTGAAGAAACTAAAACTAATCCTCAGACAGGCACAAATAATCCTCCTGCAGATCCTAGCTCTGTTGATCCAACTAAAACTTATGAAGATGATTTGCCAACAACAGACACTCAAATCGCAGATCCTTACGCATCTACAAATATTCCAAACACTAATAATAATTTAGACTTAAACCAAGAAAAAGAAAAAACTGATAGTTATACTGGAGATTTTTATTATGAGGATTTAAAATCCGAGCCTAAATCAAGAAAATATTACTTGTTTATCAACAAGGAAAAGATTAAAGAGGATAAAGAAAATCATTATTTTGCACTTGTAGCAGTTGATGGTGAAGGACACAAATCAAAACATTTCACTTCTTTAGATTTTAAAATTCCTGAAAAATATTTAGTTGATTACGCTCAAGAATACGTTGGAACTGGTTATGGTGGGTTGTCCCTTTGTTCTGCAAAGAACGCTAAGGAAAATCAATGCAGTACTCAATGTGGTTCATTTGTAACAAATGTTTATAGGTATGGACTTGGATTAGACGAAACTTTACTTCCTAAAGGAAATGGTATTAACAAATGTGACGGTCCTAACATTAATTTTAAGTTTGATGATCCTAATCAACTTAAACCTGGAGATATATTTGAATCAACTTCTCCATCTTCATCTTTTGGTCATACAGGTTTATTTGTTGGTTTTGGTTATGTTAAAGAAAATGCTCGAAATGATGGTAAAGATGATAATCCTTATTGTTATAGTAAATACACCCCAGACCCTAATGGAGACCCAGTTTTTATTCATTCTGTTGGACCTGTTTGTTATAGCACCTTAGAACAACTTCAAGATAGGCAGAACAGACAGATTATCACTTTTTGTAGACATAACTGCATGGTTGATAAGGAATCTTGTGATTTTAATATTCCAGGTCTTAGCTCTGGTGGCAGTAACCCTCAGACACCTTAAAAACATGAAAAACATCTAAAAACCCTAAACTTTATCTCTTAAGCACAATAAACTTTTTAAAGCATTAATCAACCTGTATTATTAGGGGGTTTTTAGATGATAACAATACCTTTAACAGACATAAAATCAAAGATAAAAGAACAAAAAGGACTCAGTGAAGAAGAAATTAATTCTAAGATTAAAGCTAAGCTTGAACAACTTTCAGGGCTAATTTCTGAAGATGGCGCAGCACATATTATTGCTAATGAACTTGGCGTAAAACTTGTTCCAAGTGGTGAAAAACTTACTGTAAAAAACATTCTTGCAGGAATGCGAAATGTTGAAGTTGTAGGCAAAGTCACTAGAAAATTTGAACTTAGAGAGTTTGAAAAAGGAGAGCGAAAAGGAAAAATCGCATCTCTTATGATTTCAGATGAAACAGGATTTATTAGAATTGTTTTTTGGAATGATCAAACTGACAAATTTAATGAATTAAAAGAAGGCGACACTATTAAGATTCAGAATGGATATGTACGTGAGAACAATGGTCGAAAAGAAATACACCTTAATGATAGTGCAAAAGTAGAAATTAATCCTGCAGGTGTTGTTGTTAATGAAATTAAAAATACTGTTGTTAGAAAGAAACTTTCTGAATTAAAAGAAGGAGATGACAATGTTGAAGTTTTAGCAACTATTGTTCAAGTATTCGATCCACGATTCTTTGAGATTGATACAACAAGTGGTAAGAGAGCTATCCAACGAGAAGGAAAATTTTATGTTGGAGAACAAGAAACAACCAATATTGGTTATAATTATGTATTGAACCTTTTCCTTGATGATGGAACTGATAATGTTAGAACTGTTCTTTGGAAAAGTCAAATTCAAAGACTTCTTGGAAAAAGTGATGAAGAAATTCTCAAATATAAAGATAATCCTGCAGAATTTGAAGCAATTAAAAATGAGCTTCTTGGTGAGATTGTAAAGATTATTGGCAGAACTAATATGAATCAGGCTTTTAATAGACTTGAACTTGTCGCTAATTTAGTTTACAAGGATGTTAATCCTCAAGAAGAAGCAAAGAAACTTCAAGAAACCCAAAACAATGCAGAAACAGCACCTCAAGAAACGGCGTCTGAATCTGTACAAAAACCTGTTGAATTTCAACCTCAAACACCCGAGACTCAAGCACCAACACAACAAAGTACACAACCAATAGTTAAGGAAACACAGAGCAACGAAGTTGCTACACCAAAACCTGAAGATGTTTTGAGTGAACCAAAGCCAGCTCCTGTGTCAACTGAAGATAATTCTGCTGATGAAGAAGAGATTTCTATTGAAGATTTAGAAAATATTTAACTTCTAAATAAAAGCTAATAATTTTAATAATTTAATTTATCAATTTAAAACATAATTACTATGACCATAATTTCAATTATTGGAGCGTTTGAATCTAACAAATTTTTTCTAACTAAACAATTGGTTTGTCTAGATTATACACTTGATTTTTTTGAGGAAAAAAAGGAGTATTTACACTTAAAGCTTTTAAAAAAATTAAATCTAAAAAAGATATTTTTATGATTAATAGAATTAAAAATGAATAAATCAATTGATAAAAATCTAAGTATAAGAATTATTATTAATCCGAAAGCTGGAAGAAACATTTCTAGAAAGTTTATAGAAAAACCAATAGACACTATTAAAAAATTCTTTTCAGATAAAAAAATAACTGTTGACATTAAAGAAACAAAGAGAAAAGGACATGCAAAGATTTTAGCTAAAAATAAGAGATTTGATATAATCATTGCAGTTGGTGGTGATGGAACTATAAATGAGGTTATTAATGGCTTTAGTCTTGAGAATTCTAATGCTGACAATAGGCAATTATTAGGTATTATTCCTACTGGTTCGGAAAATGTTTTTGCAAAAGAAATGAATATTCCTCTAAATGTAAAGCGTGCTTGTGAAGTCATTCTTAGAATGAATCATAGAAAAATTGATTTGGGATTAGTTAACAATAAAAGGTTTATTTTTACCCTTGGTATTGGATTTGATGCTCAGGCGATAACACAAGCAGATCCCTTCATAAAACAAATTATTGGAAAACACTCATACCTTCTTGCGGGTTTTAAAACTTTATTTTCTTATAAACAAGAAGAAATAACTATTACAAATAAAAACAAGAAACATAAAGGTTATTTTGCGCTTGTAAATAATCTAAAACTTTATGGAGGTAAAATGATTTTTACACCCGATGCAAAACCTGATGATGGATACTTTGATGTTTGTTTATTCAAAAAAAGAGACATTTTTTCCATGTTCAAAAACCTAGCATCTGCAAAAAGTGGTCACATAAAGACATTTGGAGATGTAGAAATTTTTAAGTGTAAAGAAGCAATTATTACTTCAAAAAAACCTGTTTTATATCATACGGATGCAGAGATTTCTGGCAAAACACCTGTTAGTGTTAGTATAAAAAAACACGCTATTGACCTCATAATACCTTAATTTAATACCTTAATTTTCTATATAAAAAATATACACTAGTCACTGGACATTCTCACGGCACATATATAAAGAACCCTAAACATATAGTTATTGTTGCAAAGGCAACACCCCGACTACCAATATTTAATCCTGATTTGGTGGTTGAAATAAAATGCGATAAGCAACGGAGGTGTTTGGAATGGAAAAAAACATACCAACAAAAAAATATAGAGCTGGAGCTATTGTGGCTACAGTATGGAACAACGAAACTGTAAAAGATGGTAAGACTGTCAAGTACAATACTATTTCTTTTGAAAGATCTTATAAGGATAAAAATGATCAATGGCAGACTACTAACTCTCTGAGAACAGGTGATCTTCCAAAAGCTATTTTGGTCCTTTCAAAGGCATATGAGCACTTAGCTATGAGTTCCAATGAAGAGGAATAATAGAAATAATTTTTAATTAAATTTTTTAGTAAATATTTATTAAACAGGTGATATTATAATGACGAAAATGGAAAAAGTAGAAGATTTACCAGGTGTTGGAGCTGCTACAGCAGAAAAATTAAGAAGTGCAGGTTATGATAACTTCATGAAACTAGCAGTTTCTTCTCCAGGAGAAGTAGTTGAAGTATCAGGAGTTTCTGAATCAGTTGCAAGAAAAATTATTCAAGCAGCAAGAGACAGTCTTGATATGGGTTTTAAAACCGGGATGGATATCTTAAATAGACGTGAAACACTTCAAAAGATTAGTACTGGAAGCAAAAACTTCGATGAAATTTTAGGCGGAGGACTTGAAACTGGTTCAATAACTGAATGTTTTGGAGCTTATGGAAGTTCAAAAACACAAGTTGCACATCAAATTGCAGTGAACTGCCAAGTAGACAATCCAGAAGCAATCGCAATCTATATAGATACAGAAAATACTTTTAGACCTGAAAGAATAAGACAAATGGCTGAAGGTAAAGGACTTGACCCTGAAACAGTTCTAAAAAACATAAAAGTTGCAAGAGCATTTAACTCAGATCATCAAATGTTACTAGTTGATAAAGCAGAAGAGATGATAAATGAAGGTGCAAATGTTAGGGTTTTAATTGTTGATTCACTAACAGCTCATTTTAGAGCAGAATTTATTGGTCGAGGAACACTTGCCGGGAGACAACAAAAGCTTAACAAACACATGCACAGCCTCGCAAAGATTGCTGATATGCATAAAGTCTGTGTTTATGTAACTAACCAAGTAATGTCAAAACCAGACCAATTCTTTGGAGATCCTACAGAAGCAATAGGCGGACATGTTGTTGCTCACAACAGCACATTTAGAATATATCTTCGAAGAGGTAAAAAAGGAACTAGAGTTGCTAAACTTGTCGACGCTCCTAACCTTCCAGACGCTGAAGCCATATTCAATATTGAAGACTCAGGCGTCGTCGATGTATAATTTTTTTAATAATTTTTAATATTTTGGTTAAATTTTAATAAATTTTATAAAGGATTTTTCCCTTTTAATTCTAAAAATAGTTAGGTGAAATAAATTATGGGATTTAATAACAATATATCGCCAGTAAAAGAAGGCGAAGAACACAACGTTTACATCGAGTCTGTCGGCGATAAAGGCGACGGAGTAGCAAGAATACAAGGTTTTGTAGTTTTTGTTCCTGGGGTCAAAGAAGGAGACAATGTTAGGATTAAAATTACAAAAGTTTTGCAAAAAGTTGGGTTTGCCGAAAAAATTGGTGATGCAAAGCCAGAAGAGAGAAAACAGAGAGCTAGGAAACCAAAACAAGAAGTTCATGTTGAAACTGAAGAAGAAAAGGCTTTGTTTGACACATCCAAAGACACAGAAGATTTTGGAGATGATAGTGAGGAAGAATCTGAAGAGAAAGATGAAGATTCAGATACTTCAAAAAAAGATTCTGGTTGGGATGAAGATCCTGAAGAGAAGAAGTAATTCTTCTCAATTTTTTTATGAGATTTTTTATTTCTATAAATGTTAATGAAAAACTTAAAAGAGAGATTGAAAGATTAAATTTAAAATTAGATAAATCACATATTAGACTAGTTCCAAGAGAAAACTTTCATCTAACACTTAAATTCTTAGGGGATGCAAATCCACTAGAGGTTGAAAAAAAGCTTTCAGAAATATGTTTTGAACCATTTGACATTATTAATTCAGGCATTGGTTTCTTCCCAAACGAACAAGATATTTCTGTTACATGGATTGGATTTGAACATTCAGATGAATTAGTCGAACTCAAAAATAAGATTGATTTGTCTCTGGGTAAAAATGATAATTTCAACTTTGTTCCACATTTAACGATTGCAAGAATGAAAAATATCAATTTAGAGGATAAAAAAGGCATTGTTACAGTTAAAAATGAAAAAATTAACTCTATTATTAGCACTATTTCTTCTTTTGAATTAATGAATAGCACTCTTACACTAAATGGGCCTGTTTATGAAGTTATCAAATCTTTCCCTGCTAAATCTTCAAAATCTTTATAAATAGACTTGTGTTTCACATCTTTATAACCAACGTGTGCATAAGTTATTTGCATACATTGCTACCTGAGGTTAAAAAAACGGTGGAAGTTCTAAAAAAACTTTTACTTGGAGATAAAAAAATGAGCGAAAAAGAATTATTATTGCCAAACGATGAATACTTAAAAGCGGGTATTCACATAGGAACAAAATTTAAGACAAAGCACATGGCTAATTTTATTTATAAAACTAGACCTGATGGGCTTTCAGTACTTAACATTCAACAAATTGATGCAAGAATAAAGAGCCTTATCAATTTTGTTTCAAACTACGAACCTAATGATATAATTATTGTTTGTAGACGTGAAAATGGATGGAAAGCATTGAATCTTCTTAATGAAGTGACAGGAATAAAAGTATTTGCAGGAAGATATCCTCCTGGAGTTTTAACAAATTCAAACTTAAGTAATTTTATTGAAGCAAAAGTTATGGTTGTAGCAGATCCTTGGCCAGATAAAAACGCAGTTAATGATGCACTTAAAATAGGAATTCCTGTTATTGGTCTTTGTGATACAAACAATCAAGCAAACAATCTTGATTTAGTTGTTCCAACAAACAATAAAGGAAAAAAGAGTCTTGGATTAGTGTTCTACCTTTTAGCAAAGCATTATGCATTAAACAAGGGAATGATTAAATCTGAGAAAGACTTTAAGTACAACATTGAAGATTTTACTGAGGAATAATTCCCTCATTAATTATTTTATACGAGAAACCCTTCCCATCGGGAAGGCTTCTGTGTTTTCTTAACACTAATTTTCTTTTTGTATCAACTGATAAATCTGTTGATTTTTGTAATTCAATTAAACATTTACTAGAATATTTTAGTATATCCCCGCCAACCATTTTTACTTGATCTTTATTTTCAAAATCAGAGTAAACTTGGTTTGTTACAAGTACTGGAATATTTTTTTTCCTAGCAACTTCTGATAAGTAAGCAATTTGTATGCCAAGCTCTCTATTAACATTATAAACATCATTATTCTTACCAATTTCAAGACGATAAAGCATAGCAACACTATCAAATACTATTAAACCAATATTATCATCTAATAAGCTTTTTATTTTTTCAAAAAACTTTTTTTGCTCTTCAAAATTGGTTGGGTGAAAAAACATTAGTCTATTCATTATTTCTTCAAACTTTGGAGTTAATTGTTTAAATCTGTCAACAGAAAAAGAACCCTCTGTATCAAGGTATATTATCTTCTTTTTTTCTTCAAAAGAACTTATTGCCATTAAGCACAGATTTGTTTTGCCACTCCCTGCGGGGCCATATATTGTAGTTATTACACCTTTTTCATATCCACCCTTCAAGAGTTCATCTAATTCCTTTGATCCTGTGCTTATTTTCGCAACAATCCTTTCATCCATCCTTTCATCCATGATAAGTTTAAGTTAGGTCTATTTAATAAGATTATGGTGATTTTATCAGAAATTACTTTCATACATCGAAGTTAATCCTATTTTTAGAGTAGATTCATCACAGACCATATTATGAACATATGGGTTTAGAA
>Ga0114931_10000185_pt1 | contig 71547 bp, 66 predicted proteins | sample 2SBtaG_FD_89579 | JGI IMG/M metagenome (GOLD analysis project Ga0114931, IMG submission 89579) | Deep subsurface microbial communities from Kolumbo volcano to uncover new lineages of life (NeLLi) - 2SBTROV14_V59a metaG | ecosystem: Environmental > Aquatic > Marine > Volcanic | place: Kolumbo...
AGCTTATGACACATCCTCGTATTCTGTTTTTGAGATAGAACGGATTGGCAAAACTGCGTTTGAATTTGCTCAAAAAAGACGAAAAAAAGTATGTTTAGTTGACAAGGCAAATGTCCTTGAAACTTCTAGACTGTGGCGAGAAACCATACGGTCATTATCCAATAAGTATACGGATGTTGAGGTAGAGTATATGTTTGTCGATAATGCCGCGATGCAAATCATAAAGAATCCTTCATCATTTGATGTCATATTAACTGAGAATTTGTTTGGAGATATATTGTCAGATGAAGCTTCGGTTATCACAGGATCAATTGGCATGTTGCCCTCTGCGTCAATCGGTGACAAAATCAGTCTGTACTAACCCATTCATGGATCGTATCCAAAAGCAACTGGGCTCAATACCGCCAATCCAATCGGTACTATATTATCAGCTGCGCTGATGCTTGAGATGAGTTTTGGGCTGATGAAAGAAGCAGAAGCGATTCGAATGGCAGTTGACGACGTATTATCACACGGACTTGGAACAAAGGATATCGTGTCAGACAATCCACTTTCAACGACAGAAATGGCAGAGAAGATCGCTCAGAATATTTGATTATTTTTTAATCTTTTTCGATTGTCCTGATTGTATAAACTCATACAACTTCATGCCTATGACCGATCCTATAATCGGTCCCAATATGTACATGGTGCTAAATGATTTTATGCCTACGGCAACTGCCGGATTGAGAACCCCATTTGATCCCATAAGTGCGGCAATCGCAATTCCCATAAAAAGCGATCCTCCAATAACAATGCCGGATGCTGCTTTATGAATGTTTCCAAATACAACTGCGGCAATGCCAAATGAAAATAAGATCATTCCTGCCATCTCTGCGATACCAATCATCAGAGTACTTTCTGCAGAAATCTCATATGATATTCCCATGATCATAGAGAGAATGAGAGCAGTAATTGCGCCAAATACTTGAACCATGATGTAGGAAAGAGCATCGCTTGCATTTATTTTCTTCAGAGTAAAGAGGCCAATCGTAACTGCAGGATTAATATGGGTGCCTGAGATATGACCGATGCTGTATACAAACAGTCCCAGTGTTATTCCGGCGAGAACCGGTGTCGAGACGGGAAAAATCCCCGCAAGAGACAAGATGACAACGAGCGTTAGAGTGAGCGTGCCGAAATATTCGGCAAAATATTTTTGATACATGTAGTTTAGTTATAAATAATATTGATTGAGAAATCTTGATTCACGATTCATGAATCATGAATCTGCTTGTTTTGAAATAACATCAAATCCAGTAAATGGAACTAAAACTGCAGGAATTTTGATACTTCCATCTTTTTGTTGATAGTTTTCAATGAGCGCAATCAATATGCGTGGAGATGCAATGGCGGTATTGTTGTAAGTAAAACAATATTTGGTTTTACCGTCTTTTGTTTTATATTTCATATTAAGTCTTCGTGCTTGAAACTCTCCCATGATTGAGTTTGAATGTGTTTCACCATAGGCTTTTCTTGATGGCATCCATGTTTCAATGTCATATTTTTTGTGTTGTGGTTCTCCCATGTCTCCCGTACACATAAGGAGCTGTCGATAGGGAAGGTTTAATTCCTGAAGTATTCCTTCCGCATTTTGTTGTAGATCTTCATGGATCCTTGTAGCTTCTTCAAAATCATTTTTTCCAATTACTACTTGTTCAATTTTCCAAAATTCATGGACGCGATACAATCCTTTGGTGTCTTTTCCATATGCGCCTGCCTCTCGACGATAACATGGAGAAAATCCGACATATTTTTTTGGCAGATCAACTTCGTTCAATGTCTCTCCTGAGTGATATGCTGTAATGGGAATTTCTGCGGTTCCTGCAAGATGCATGTCCTCGTCGCTTAATCTATAGACGTCTTGCTCAGATCCCCATGGAAAATGACCTGATCCAAATAATGTGAATGATTTGACGATTGTTGGCGTAACAAATGGAGTAAATCCTTTTTCTGTCAGTTTTTGCAGGGTATACATCATGAGCGCCATGTGAAGAATAGCTCCTTGATTTTTCAGAAAATATCCCCGAAAACCAGAGATTTTTGAACCACGTTCGAGATCAAATATGTCAAGCTCCTTCCCCAGGGTAATGTGATCTTTTGGTTCAAAATCAAAACGGGTTGGTTCGCCCCATTTTTTTAGCTCTACATTTGCTGACTCATCTTTTCCAATGGGAACGTCGTCAAACGGCACATTGGGGACATACAACATGAGATTGGTATACTCTTCTTCGATTGTGTTGAGGTTTCCTTCCAGATTTTTGAGTTCTCCTTTTATGCTCTTTCCACGTTCAATATCCGCGTGAGATGGGGGATGATTCTTTGATATTTTATTTCGCTCTTCTCGAAGCTTTTGAATATTTTGAATAAGGTCTCTTCTTTCCCCGTCAAGCTCGAGAATTCGATCAATATCTACTTCGCGATTTTTATTTTTAGCCGCGTCTTTTACTTTCTGAGCATTTTGTTTTATGTATTGTATATCAAGCATATAAGTATTGTAACATAGGGCTAACTAAGAGCCTGTTTGAAAAAATCTCAAAAGTTTCTTTTTAGTTATTTTTCCTCTTATCGTCGTTATTCATCGCTCATTGAGCAATTGCTAAAATCGTTCTTCATGTCTAGATAAAAGAAAAAATTCCTGAAAAATAATTCTTCCGAGACTTATCAAACAGGTTCTACTGAAAATTATGTTATGCATCATCTTCTGAATTGATTTTAATGAAATCACCGTCTTTGAACTTTGACTGGATATAATAATGCGCTTTCTTTGAGAGTATGTGAATGTTTCTATAAATAGTGAGTAAAACAACACAGGTAACAAATATGATAGTGAAAAATAGAGCGAATCCATGTTCGATCAAGGTGATAGACTCTGCACTAAGCACGATCAATATTGATAGTGTAAGCACTGTGAACGTATATAACATGACCCGTGTCACATAAGTAATGATGATTGTTCCGGTGCTCACAATGCCGAGAACTATTCCAAATGTGGTTAATATTACTATCTGGAGTTCAGAAACGACAATTACTTTTCCTTTAAATAAATCAAGGAGAATGAGTGCATAAACAATCAGTGCAGCAGGAACCATGGTCATAATATGGCCAAATGGCACATGGAAGAAATACAGAATTCTTGAAAATTCCCCGTGTTGAAAATATTTTGGTACTACACGCTCAATACTAACTGAGGCAATGTGTCCGCCAAGGCCAATGCCAAGAATGAGAGAGAGCATGGCAATAGCAAGAATACTCATGAGCTCCCAACGAATTTCCCCTAGAAATTTAATATCAAGAATTTGGATGTACAATCCAAAGATCATGAGCAGTGCAATAATGGGAGCGATGATATTTGCAAAAAAGAGATCCTCACCCATATTAAACCGCATTTTTTTTGATTGTTTTTTACTGTAATAATATTTATTGGTAAAAATACCGAAGAGCGCAAATGCGGGTATTAAAAAGTACAGAAAGAAATTGTATATTCCCATCAGATAATTATACTAAATGGATTGTGATATAACAGGAATCAGTCGTTGTATAGCTTTGAGTCGATGGTTGAGCGCTTCGTGTTCCTCATTACTGAGTTGATCATACAATTTTTGAAATTTTGAAACAATAAAAAGCGCTCGGTACGGATATCCATTAGTGTCATAGGTTGTAGGTTTTTCGGAAAGAACTCCCTCAACTCCCTGCTCATTTGTTGCAATGGTATTTGTTTTTGGATCGTAAAAACAAATACATGTTTTGAGTTGGGCAGTTCGTTTGTCTGCAGGAATATGTTTCATCTTCGCCAGAGCTAAGTCAATCAGTTCTCGGTCGGTCGCTTCATATCCTGGCCATCTTCTTGAAAGTACTCCTGGAGCACCGTTAAGCGCATCAATTATCAGGCCACCATCATCTGCGATGGTTGGCACATGAGCCTGATCAGCATAAAATTTTGCTTTGATTATGGCATTTTCTTCAAATGTCTTACCTGACTCAATCGGTTCTCCAGCTATTTCAATGTCATTGAGCATGAGAAGATCGAGCCCTTTGTGTACGAGTGGAGATAATCCTTTCACTATTTCAATTTTTTTGGCCGGATTGGTGGTTGCAATTAAGAGTTTCTTCATGATTGGTATTACTAGTATAATAAAAGAATGAAACGATATCTGTGGATTATACTCATCATCATAACGCTCATCGTCGATTGGGCTGCTCTTGATAATATAACAACTGGACTTGAGCCTGATTTACTGGGAGAATGGGTGACATTGTATGTGAGTGCTCCTGTATTGGTGCTCAGTGGATGGAATGTTTGGAACGGATGGTTTAAGAAATAGCCGCTTCTATTTCCCAGTCTTTAAATCCAAGCTCCATCATTTTTTCGTGTGCACGTTCATTATTGCCAAACATTTTTTCAAATCCTTCCATCGTCTCGCGAATATCATAGGGAAATACAATCCATGCATCAATGCTTTTTTGCCAAAAATCAGGAACAAAGGTGGTGTGGGGTTTAATATAAGGAGAGAGGGTAAAAATCTTCTTTGCGTTTTTTTTTGTAAAATAGGGGACTGCAATTTCAAAGGTCGCACCCGTATCTGAAACTTCATCTACAATCAAAATTGTTTTTCCCCTGAAGTTCCGAGATGGTTCTTCGCTGATAGTTGGTTTATCCAGTTTTTTCATGTCTTTGTAGGAGGACATCGTGATGTTTGAGATAGGGATGACACCGAGAAGATCTGAGTATATACGTGACACAATATTTCCCCCTCGTGTTATTGAGACAATTATGTCAATTTTTGTTCCCTTCATCTTTTCTTTATACAGATCGACACAGTCACGATGAAATTGATTCCAGGAAAGTTTGTGAAAGGTGAGGGTGGGCATAAAATAATTTTACGATATTATTGACCGTATATGTGTGGTCTTCCTTCTGCATAGCTTGCGGGAGATTGTTCTTCGAACTTTACCACTTGTTGAAATGTAAGAATATCTTTTCCTCCTGAATTCGCAATGCCATGTTGAAATCCATCTATTAATTCAAATAGAACTTGTTCTCCGGGTCCTTTATATCCAATCTTGACTGCATCAACTCCCTGTGCAGCTCTTCTCTTTTCTTTCGAGCCTGTTGCTTTTGCAAAACTTGAGTTTGCTGGGGCAGATGCGCTTCCCCGTCCAATCTTATATTGCTTTCCTGATGGGTCGCGATAAACCATGCCGGGACTTTCGTCAACTCCAACCAATACCCCTCCGAGCATTACCGCGGCCGCTCCGCCGGCTATTGCCTTTGCTATGTCTCCACCAGCACGGATTCCTCCATCAGCAATAATTGTCTTATTATTTAAATGAGCAATAGCAGCAGATTTTACCACTGCGCTAAATTGAGATGCTCCTGTTCCGGTTACCACTTGAGTTGTGCAAAACGAACCTGGTCCATACCCAACTTTTACCACATCCGCACCGGCATTAAATAAATCTTCTGCCTCTTCGGCTGTACCAACATTTCCCCCAATAATTGGAATATGAAGTCGATTTGAAAGGAAGGTAATGAGGTTGGTTGCTTTTTGACAATCTCCATGGAGAATATCAACAATGATGCCATCTGCACCAGCTTCTTCTGATGCGAGTGCTCGATCAACAGCATCTGTTCCGATTCCAACTGATGCAAGCACTTGAATTCTTCCTCTTGCATCTTTTGTGGCATGTGGATATCTCTGAAGTCCACGAATGTCTCGATCAGTAATTACTCCTCCAACATTCCCTTCCCCATCAACAAGGATAATTTTTTCTACACGGTTTTCCCACATCAATTGCTGAGCATCTTTGACAGATATATCACTTGGTGCTGTTATTAAACCTTGTTCATTTGTTGTTGCAACACCATTTGAGAGTGTTCTATCATTTGCAATAAAATCTGGCCTTAGGTCACGCGTTGTAACAATACCATGAAGTTTATTATCTCTATCTAATACCAGCACATATCCACGTTTGTGTTGCATCATGAGCTCTCTTGCACGTCCAACAGTGTCATCTGGATGAAGTATCGGTGGCTTATCAATAATATATTGATGACGATCTTTAACTTCCTGAATCATTGCGACTTGTTCAGGGATTGTAAGTTCTCTGTGGAGTGCGCCTATTCCTCCTTGCAAAGCCATAAGAACTGCCATATCAGTCTCTGTTACCGAAGCCATGTTTGCAGAGATGATGGGTATGTTCAATCGAATTCCATCAGTTAGATGAGTTGTGACAGAAATTTCAGAGGGTGAATCTACAACCGATCTTTGAGGAAGGATTTTAATATCATCATACGAGAGTCCCCTACGCAAGACGGTTCTATTTTCTTGTGCATTGAGCTCTTTTGCTAATCGAAGATAGGTCGGCTGAGTTTCTTTCATAATTTTATGAACAAAGTATAACTCAAGTAAGAATAAAATGAAGAAACATAAGTATCTTTTACTTATCTAATATGTATGTGTAGATTTATTCCCACTCAACTGTTCCTGGAGGCTTGTTTGTAATATCGTAGACTACTCTATTTACTTCAGTAACTTCAGTTACAATTCTAACAGATATTTTTTCAAGCAAATTCCAATCGAGCTTGGCAAAATTACTCGACATAACATCAAGTGATTCGACTGCACGGACTGCGATGGTCTCTCCATATGCACGATTGTCACCACGCACTCCTGTCGTTTTGATGCCAGTAAATACTGCAAAGACTTGCCAGAGATTGTCATCAAGTTTGGCACGGTGGATTTCATCTCGCACAATTTTGTCAGCCGTTTTCACAATTTTGATCTTATCTGGTGTTACCTCTCCAATGATACGAATGGCAAGACCGGGACCGGGGAATGGATGACGATGCGTGATCTCCTTTGGCAAGTCCAGGAGCGTGCCAATTGCACGCACTTCATCTTTATAAAAATTTCTCAGTGGTTCCAGGAGTATCACGTTTAAATGTTTGGGAAGGCCACCCACATTGTGATGGCTTTTAATATTTTTTGCATGTTTGGTACCAGCGCTTTCTATGACATCAGGGTAAATCGTTCCCTGGACAAGGAACGTTGCGTTTAATTTCTTAGCTTCTCGTTCCAGAACATCAATAAATGTTTTGCCAATAATCTTTCGTTTTTTTTCTGGGTTTGTAACACCTTCCAAGTTCCGAATAAACTCACTTTGTGCGTCAATTATCAAGACTTTCATTTTATAGCTATCTGCAAATACTTTTTTGAGCTCTTCGGTTTCGCCTTCTCGCATGAGTCCTGAATCGATATAAATGGCGGTAAACTGATCGCCAATCGCCCGATGCACCATGAGACAGGCAATCGATGAATCAACTCCACCGGAGAGTGCGCCGATGACTTGTTTTTTTCCAACAGATTCTTTAATATCAAGAATCTGTTGATCAACAAATGATTTAGTTATTGGCTGATCTTTTGGTTTGAGACCACAAATGATGGAAAAGTTTTTCAAAATCTGCAGGCCAAACTGGGTATGAACTACCTCAGGATGGAACTGAATGCCATATATTTTTCGTGATTCGTCGGCAATTGCCGCATAGGGAATCGTGTCGGTATTTCCAATAACATGAAATCCACTGGGGATTTTACCTACTTCATCTCCGTGATTCATCCAGACGTTGATTTTATCTATGTCATTCTGAGGTGTAACCGAAGAATCCATGTTTTTCCTGGATCCTTCTCCTTCGACAAGCTCAGGATCAGGATGACAAAAATTGAAGAGGGGAGACTCACTTGTAATATGAATTTCAGCTGGGCCAAATTCTTTCTTTTTTCCTGGCAACACCTTCCCACCCAGTATTTCCGCAATGACTTGTTCACCATAACAAATTCCTAACACCGGAATATGCATTGCGAGTATTTTTGGATTGATGGTAAGGGCATCTTTTTTATATGCATCTCCTGGCCCACCGGACAGAATAATACCATTTACTAAAAAGTTTTTTGTTTTTTCAAAATATTCTTCTGGTTCAACTATAATCGTTTCTACGGAAATCTCACGAAGTCTTCGTGAGATCAGGTGAGTCGTTTGTGAGCCAAAATCTATAATGACAATCATTGATAATTTTTTCCTGCATTGGTAACAAGGATATCATGTGGGTGGCTTTCGGACAGTGATGCTTGAGTGATTTGGCTAAAGACCCCATTTTTTTGAAGTTCTGTGATTGTCTTGGTCCCGACATAATACATTCCTGATCGGATTCCTCCCGTAGCTTGTTCGAGGATTGCTTTGACCGATCCCCGGACGGGGACGAGTCCCTCGACACCTTCGGCGACAAGGACGCGATCTGCATAGCTTTTTCCATGAAATTCATCTTCAGACTTGATTTTAGTCCCCTTTTTCATAGCACCAATTGATCCCATCCCCCGATATGATTTAAAGGTGTATGACTTTTTATTTTGTTTGAGAATGCTTTTGAATCGTGATGGTACTTGATCTGGGGTAAGCTCTACTTTTTCACCTGGCGCTTCTTGGCAGGAAGCAAACATACTTCCCATCATGACCGTGCTTGCTCCTGCGGCAACTGCTTTGACCATATCACCTGAGTAGTTGATCCCGCCATCTGCAATGATTGGTACGCCTGATTCTTTTGTTGCACGCGTAGTCTCCAGAATGGCAGTTATCTGAGGGACTCCCATTCCAGAAATAATTCTTGTGGTACAGATTGCACCCGGACCCATACCGACACGAAGCCCATCAGCACCTGCATCAATGAGAGCTTTTGCCCCATCATAGGTTGCGATGTTTCCGGCGATAATTTGAAGGTTTGGAAATAATGATTTTAATTCTTTGATTGTTTCAATAATATAATCAGCGTATCCATGTGCAGAATCAATAACGAGTGCATCCACTTCTGCATTAATGAGAGCTTTTGCTCGTTCGATTGATCCTTTACTTGCGCCTATTGCAGCGCCCACCAGAAGATTTTGTTTCTTAACCTTTTGCACATGATCTGCCTGATCTGCAATGGTGAGGTTTCGATGAATGATGCCGATACCTCCCTCTTTCGCGAGTGCAGTGGCCAGATCTGATTCAGTCACCGTATCCATTGGTGCCGAGACAAAGGGTGCATCAAGTTGAATGGTTTTTGTTAGCTGTGTTTTGAGAGAAATGTCTTGGCGTTTAAAATCACTGTAACCCGGAACGAGGAGCACATCATCGTAGGTAATTCCGTGCCCGATTATTTTATTTGAGTGATTCATTATTACAAATATAAATTGGTAGTATGTTCTTTCATCGGGATAAATGTCGCATCAAATCCCCAGTGAATTGTTTGTTTGATCTGTTCTTCTGTCAACATTTTTCGATCTAGAATATAGTTATATTGTTGTTTTAGATGGCCATTTTTGATCGTTTCTGGCCAGTCGGTATTTATTGAAAATTGGACCCCTGCATCAAACAGTGTTTGTAGAACATTAGCCATTTCTGCATCATCTTTAATCGCCTTGGTCATCAGATTGCTCAAAGGACAAACTTCAAGGGTAATTTTTCGTGTCGCTAATTCTTTCATAAGTTTCTTATCATACGCTGCTCTCACGCCATGTCCGATCCGGTCAGGATTTATGGTATCAATACACTCCCACATATCATTCGTGTCGTTGGTCTCACCGGAGTGTGCGGTGATCTTCAATCCATTATCTCGTGCTTTTTGCACCAGACCAACATAATCTTTAAAATGAAACCCCGATTTATTGTAGTTTGAAAAATCGATGCCGATGATGCCACGATGACGATATTTTATGGCCTTTTCCACAATTATTTGATTGTGCTCAAATGAAAACTGTCGATCCAAACAAAAGATAATGCCGGCACGAAGTTTTGGGTACTCAAGGAGTGCACGTTCCATACCCCGAAGCATTGCCATGATCGCATGATCAAGATCTACTTCACCTTCTCGATTGTGTTTCATGGGGTTGCCGCGAAGTTCATAGAGCCTGATGTGATTTGCTCGATATGCCCCACTGAATGTTTCATATACTCCCTTTTCAAGGGCAATAGCACCAGTTGAGAGCTTGTCGAGGATAGGGTGATAGATCGTATCGAGATACTCTTTCAATGTCATTTTTCGATCAGGGGAGAGTACGACATGATCAACAAATTCATGATAATCACGCTTGGGGAGTTTGAACCCTTCAGAATTTGCAATATGCCAGTAAACGTGCGGTGCAATGGATGAGCCGATGTGCGCGTGAAGTTCAGGAAGGTTATTGAGCAGCTGTTGTAGTTCCATGAATAATTATAGTATACAGCATAATTATTGTCAAAATTAAAATGTCATATATCTAACATCCATCAAGCTTCTGGATTATATAATCTCGAGACTTGCACAGTGTACACTTCCGCCACCTTTTATATATTCACTCATGGGGACTGTGCTGATGAGATCCACATATGGACGAAGCTGATCTTTCAATTCATCAGAGATTCCTTGTGTCACTATTACCTTTCCATCAATGGTCACCATATTGCAGGCAAATTGGTTATTGTCTGCTTCAGTCGTTTGAATGACCTTGCCAAAGTGTTTCTTGATCTTATTGGCACTTTCTTTTGAAAATGCGGGCAGATGGGCAAGCGCCACCTGGTTATTTATTGGTGCAAGACAGGTATCAAGATGATAAAACCAATCGTCAATGAGTTCAATTCCAATCACTTCAGCATCAAGATATTTCTCAAGAATCGGAAGTGCTTCTTTTGAGGATCGTTTTCCCCATCCAAAGAAATATCGATCTTCAAATTTGATGAAATCGCCACCTTCAAAATAGATATTGTCAGGAAGTACAACCATTTTATATCCGCCGAAAGAATTGAGAAATGCTTCAACACACTCAACTTCTGCACGACGCTGCTCATATTTAAACTGCGCTTTGATAAACATCTGATTTTCGATGTGGCCGGTATCTGTCGTGAAGACTTGATCAGGCAACTGTTCGTGAGGCGATAGTTCAAAGTAAGAAACTCCCAACGAATCATATGCATATTTTAAGGTTTCATACTGCTCAAGAGCCTTGGGTTTGTCGATTGGATGGTCGGTATGCATCCAGGGATTGATTTCGTATTTGATATCATAAAAGGTAGGTGGACAGAGGAGGAGCGATTTAAAGTGTGCCATTTCGTCATTATAGCCATATGTTCCTCAAAAATGCAATAGATTATTATAATAATTACTCATTTTTTACAAATATGAACTTTCCAGGAGCAAAAATTGAACATTTTACATCAAAATCAGGAAAAGAGATTGTTCTCAGATATGTTCAAGAAGATGATACAGAGGAGCTGTGTCGATATATCAATAAACTCTCAAAAGAAGATACGTTTATTTGTTTTTCTGGAGAGACCATTTCTCTCGGTGAAGAGAAGAAATACCTTCAGGAACAAATCGAAAAGATGTTGCGCGGAGATTCCACTCCAATCGTCGTTGTCCACAAGGGGAACATCATCGGACACTCTTCTGTTGAGAGAAACTTTGTTGACAAGAAACGGGGACTACACATCGGCAATTTCGGATTGTCTGTGGAACGTGAATATCGCGGAGATTGGATCGGTCAAAAACTGATGGAGACTGTTATCAAACAAGCGAAAAAACAGATACCTGATCTGAAAATCATCAGACTTAATGTGTATGGAAGTAATAGTACGGCACAAAATCTGTATAAAAAGATGGGGTTTCAAGAATATGGACGACTTCCAAAAGGTGCATTGTATAAAAAGAAGTACTTAGATCTGATTGAGATGTATTTGAATGTTTGAAGTATCGAGATTCCTGCCTTCGCAGGAATAACAATAGATTCAAGATGTAAGATTCATGAATCATGAATCAAACTTCATAAATCCTCGCTTATTTCCTCAGCTCATCCATCTGTCCGAAGACTTCAATAAGTTTTTGTATGTGTTCCTTTAAATCAAGCTTCAAGCCATTGACACCTGTTTTGATTTCCCCCCGATCGATCTTTGCGGCAAATGCTTTGTCTTTGAATTTTTTCATGACCGATTTCGCCTTCATCCCCTCAAATCCAGTTGGTCTCATCAGCGAATATGCATATAAGAGTCCAGAAAGTTCATCGCAGGCGATGAGCGCAAAATCAATCGATGTTTTTGGTGGGGTGCTGGTTCGATCAGATCCAAATGCATGCGCAGACACGGCATCGATAAGTTCATTCGGAAACTTCCATTCGGCAAACCATTTTAAGGATTCATTGGGATGCTCATCAGGATATTTGTCATAATCCAGATCATGCAGGAGGCCGGTAGTGTACCATAGATTCTCACTCGCATCAAATTCTTTGGCATATGCTTTCATGGCGCGGGCAACCATCTTTGCGTGTAGTCGTTGATATGGCTCTTGGACATATTGTTCTAAAAGTTTGAGTGCTTCTTCTGGCGTGGGAAGTCCGGAAAGATCTGATTTTGCGTGTTTCTTTGTTGACACAGCTTGAGCTGCAGTGGTTTGAAATGAGATTTGCGGATAGATCTCTTTTGTCAGAGTATCAATCTCACGTCGCATTTGGGGAAACAAGGTTCCTTCGCGCGCCGTGACATCTTCTAAAAACCAGAAAATGCGTTCACTATGGCCGTAGCCGCTCACGGGTGGCATGCCATATTCGAGCATCTCAACATAGTCGATATCAAGCATTTGCGCTTCATCATCTCCATTCTCTCTCATTTTTTGTTGATCGAGGAACTGATTGAGTTGATACTCAGGGTCATTGATTTCGGTGTACCCATTTCCTAGCTCAGATCCAGCAAGAATGATGTGAAAGCGTTCAGTAATACGGGGGTCATCATCTTTTGCCTTGGCAAGGGGAGACATAAACGCGGGTTCATTGATGAGAAATGCGGGTCCTGAGATATCTTTTTTGATAACTTTCCAAAGATTGTCAATCAGCCGATTGCGATTTATGGCACCGGATAGCTCTATTTGCTCTTTTTTCAAAGCAGCAAGCATCTCGTCTTCTGAAGCAGTAAAGATGTCGATATCAAATCGTTCTTGTATGGAGCTTGCATAATCGATTTCTTTCCAGTCATCTGCAAGATCAAAGGTATGACCACGAGTTGAAAATTTGGTTTTTCCATATACTTCTTGTCCGATATATCGGAACATCTCAACCAACATCTTCATGTTGTCTCGATAGTTTGCATAGGCCCAGTACCATTCGACTTGATAGTATTCTTGCAGATGTTCATCTGAAAGGCCTTCGTTGCGGAAGTTTGGACCAATCGTAAATATTTTTTGAAAGCCACCACCAATGAGCCGTTTTTGATACAATTCCGTAGAGATTCTTAAGAAAAAATCTTGGTCAAGCGCATTGTGATGAGTTATAAACGGAGCAGCATCGGCGCCTCCGGTGACATGTTCCATGACCGGAGTTTCTACCTCAATAAATCCCCGACTCTGTAAAAATTCTCGGTTTGCTTGGTAAAATAATGCCTTTCTTTTGAACAGTTCTTTTTTCTCCGTGTTTATTTCAAAATCGTTGTACCTTCTTCTAAACTGTTGTTCTTTATTTTCAAGGGTATTAGGCATCGGCCGGATACTTTTTGAAAGAAGCCTGATAGTACTCACAAAGAGCGTGATCTGTCCTTGTTGTGTTTTATCAATCGTACCGCTCACTTGGAGAAAATCTCCGATATCAATGAGCTTAAGTTCACCCCATCCGAGTTCTCACTTTTTCAGATCACTTTTGAGTTCATCTTTTTTTATGGCGATTTGAATAATGCCTGATTCATCCTGAAGGTCACCAAATATGAGCTTGCCGTGTTCACGTTTCGAGACAAGTCTGCCGGCGAGCGTGTGATCTTTTCCTGCGTATGTATCGAAATGATCATTGACTTTACTGTTGAGAACATCTTTTTTTGCAGAGGATGGATACGGATTTATGCCCAGTTCTCTCAATTTATTCCTGTTTTTTATTCTTTGGTTTCTTTGACCGATCAGGTCGCTTGAAGTGGTATTCATAACAGTATTATAGCAATGAAGTACAGAATTGTGATTAATACTCAGACTGGATCCTTCAGTCATTTCATTCCTTCAGGATGACTTCGTCATTTTTTGATTTTGAGGATTTTATATTTCAATTTTCCAGCCGGTACTTCGACGATGACGATCTCGCCATCTTTTTTCCCCAGGAATGCTTTGCCGATTGGTGAAGTGGAGGAAAGTTTTTTGTCTAAAGGATTTGCTTCAAATTCTCCGACAATTGAGTAGGATTCTTCCTTGCCATCCTTTTCGACGATGATGCTTGTCCCGACTGTGACACCACTATCAGGAGTCGAGGTCATGATTTCTGCTTTTTTGATGAGTTCTTCGATCTCTTGGATGCGCCCTTCGACAAACGCAAGCTCTTCTTTTGCTGCTTGGTATTCGCTGTTTTCAGACAAATCACCCATAGAACGCGCAAGCGCAAGCCGTTTTACTGCCTTATCTCGACGAGGACCGACCAGGTCATCATGCTCCGTCTGGAGGTTGTCGAATCCTTCTTGCGTAAACTGTATTTTATCTGACATAATTCTGTTAAATAGATCCTGAATCGAGTTCAGGATGACAAAAATTACATTGTCATTTATCCCTAAAAAAACACCCCCGTTATAAACCATTTGTATTGCTTCACATGGGGATGAATGATAGAATAGTACATTATAATGCTGAGATTGTCAATTAACGGACATGAGATTGGAGCAGTCTAAATGTGTAATGAGTGTGTATCATATTCATGTTGGTTGTTTGATGGTTGTATTGCTAAATTGTTATATTGTTCTGAGTGAGTAGATCCAGCATCCAACAATAAGATTGTGCCTTGGCCCCGTCGTCTAGCGGTTCAGGACGCCAGGTTCTCATCCTGGAGATCACGGGTTCGAATCCCGTCGGGGTCACCATAAGTAGCGTATCAAAATAGTCACCTAAGGATTAAAAATAGAGCGGTAGCGCAACCCGCTCTATTTTTGTCATATCAACCCCTCTTTTACCATTTAACTTCGGAACAGATTATTTTAAACATCATACTAAGAATGATAATTTGCGTACTTTATATTGAATAACAAAACTGAAGTGCCAAATCTTGATTCTGATGGAGATGTGAGATGTCGCATTGCATTGTGACTTCTTTGCTCTCACCCTCGTTTTTAAACATTTCTTGAATCACATGATGCATTTGCAGTGACCAATTGTACGCTTCAATAGTAGTATCTCGCATAGATTCTGGAATGGCCCCAACTGAATGGAGAAAAGCAATGCGATCGATGGTGCGAGATGGAAATGATTTGACAAGGTCGGTAATAATAGAAGGATCATCATTTACTAACTTCACTACATGAAGTCCCACTGCACGCTGGATCCCGCGGATGAAAGAGCCCTTCAAGCCAAGCACATGGTTTCTGTCATCATAAAAAATAGTTCCGTCCTCTTGATTGAAATATGTTTTGGTTCCTGATTTTCCCGTTTTGATAGTTCTCCGATGTTCTTTGAGTTGTTTCCTCATTGCATGATTGATTTTCCTTGCTATTGGAATTGGTCCACACAATTCTTGAAATACTCGTTTCCGCATTGCATAAAATGTATCATTAAAGCCAAATATTGGTATTGAGTTCAAAATAAATCCAGGATATATTTTATCTGGAAGTTGATATTGATAGGCAAATGGGGACTCTTGTCCCATCCACCAATATCCAGGCAGACCATGATAATCAAATTCGAGATGATGAGACCCTTGATATGGTGCTAGTAATTCTCGTAGCACTTGTTGTATGTGAGGATAGTGCTCCTGAGAAATAAATACCATCTCAGTTCGTGACTGGGCATGTCTCTCTTGCTTTCCATCACTCCCAACAACCACAGCGCATAGATCCTTGGGAGGTGTGTCCATTATCTGTTGAAGAAGGTTAGTCAAATCATCTCTTCGAACTGAATTTATGTTTTCAAGCAATTGGCTATATTTATGTGGTGATAGATCGATATAGTTTGGGTGAGGTTCTGTAGGCATTGGAATATTTTATGGAGTAGTTTACCATATGTTCGTGAATTATTACCTTCATTTCAAACAATTCATTCGGAACATACAGATAGCAATAATAGTTTACATGGTATCTTTCTTCACCTACAGATTCATATGCACAATAGAAAATATGAGTAGTCCCATGGCAAAGACCTGTGATGCACATTGAGCGTGTCTTGATGCCCGATATATCCAATGATTGTCGTCCAGACAAATTCGAGAGATAAAATAATGGTTCCTCAATTCAAGTCAAAAGGTCGGAAGCCATAAACGGTTCAATATGCAAGTATATAGAAATTGAGAGAAATGAAATTATCTATGCGATTGCTTTCATAGAGCTGATTATAGCAGTACTCTGAAAGAGATATATGCGATATGATAGTCGGTGCTATATACTAGTGCTATGAATCTCCTCGACAAGCTTGAAAAAAAATGCGGGTGGATGGCAATCCCCAATCTGACCTTTTATCTGATTATCGCACAAGGAATCGGATTTTTGTTCATAAATGTAAGCCCTGAGACCGCACAGCTTCTCTCATTTACCGGAGCACAAATTCTGAGCGGTGAGTGGTGGCGATCAATCACCTATCTGATGGAGCCACTTACAACCAATGTTCTTTTTTTGGCATTTGCATTGTATCTCTTTTATCTCTATGGGACGGCACTTGAGAGACTGTGGGGATCATTTCACTATACCGTTTATGTATTCATTTCTCTTGTTGCGAGTTTATTTTTTGCAATATTATTTCCCACTATTCCGATTACGAATGTCTACTTATTTACCTCACTTTTCCTTGCGTTTGCATTTCGCTTTCCAGATTTCACCCTGATGATTTTCTTTGTCCTTCCGGTGAAAGTGAAGTGGATCGCAGTAGTTACTTGGATCATCACCGGGGTGTCATTTGTCATGAGTTCCACCGGTGGAAAAGTGTTGATACTTTTTTCTCTCGCCAATTTCTTTTTCTTTTTTGGAGATGAGATCATGATTATTTTCAAAAATTTTTTTCAAAAACAATCATCGGGAGTTCGATCAGTTATGATTAAACAAAAACCAAATCATGTATGTGCAGTCTGCAAGAAGAATGAGATAGACAACCCTGATATGGGAATACGATACTGCGATGATTGTAAGCCGACTACGTGTTACTGTGAAGAGCACGCTAAAAATCACTCACATCGTGTCCCTGTCAATTAATCGTCGGCATCATCGGACCAGCTGTTCCAATCATATTCATCATTTTCAACTTCAACGTTGGTAATGTCACCCGACTTATCGATATGAAGTTCCTTCAGCTTTCCATTATCGATGATTTTTGCGACGTAAAAAGATGAACGCGGTTTAATATTCACTATTTCTGCTTGCGTGTATGCTTCAGTAATTTTTGACTGAATCGTGTCCAAATTTTGTTGTGCATTACTCCCTTTTGCTGTGTTTGTATTTCCCGCCTGTACTGATCCAATCATGTATTTTCCCAGCAAATCCCACGCAAAGTTTGAGTGAATTGATGCAAAGATACTGGTTACTTCTCTACCACACCGTGAGGTGATTGTTCCGCGCCCTCCTGGGTGTAGAGATATGTATGAAGAAACGTCATATACATTTTGTTTGATGATCAGATAACAATCATTTGGTGAAGAGTGCTGAGCAATATTTTTTACCGTCAAGGTATTGTTGTCGGATCGAGTATTCGTATTTGAGCCTGCATTTGTATTTGATGTGGAGGAGTTTTGTGTTGGATTTTGAGAATTGGTATTGGTGGAGCTTCCTGCTTTATTTATTGTTGGTGGATAGATGATATTGAGCGCAAGCATACCAATAAGTATTGATGAAAAGATAGTGATAAAAAAGAGCGTGATTTTTTTCATAGTTAAAAGTTAAATTCTTCAGAGAAAATATTATTTTGTGATACTCCCGCTTTTTGTAATCCGTATCGCATTGCGTGTATCATGGGAACTGGCGCACAGAGAAAGAAACTTTTCTGTTCCAGTCCTCCCGAGTTTTTGCTGATATACTGCGGTGAAATATGTCCTGATTGTGAGGAACAATACAGAATAAATCTGAAAATTCCCTGAAGATTTTGTGAGAGTGCTTGTAACTCGGGAATCTTTACCGCCTCTTCAGGATTTCTGACGCAATAGTATAAATCAATAGTATAGTGATCTGTAGGCTTCAATGATCGTGCCATGCTCATAAATGGCGTTATTCCAATGCCTCCCGCAATCCACACCTGATTTTTATATCGAGATGTTTTGAAGGAAAAATTGCCATACGGTCCTTCAATCCAGGCCTGAGATCCAATGGGTATTTCGTTTATTTTTTCCGTATAATCTCCGAGTTTCTTGATCAGAACCGATATATACTGCTTATCGTTTGTGCTGGTAAAGCTAAAAGGATGACTTTCGCTACTCATTTGCGAATTTTTAAAACTCAAAAACCCAAACTGTCCGGGAGTATAGGATAACGTTCCTGCAACGGGAGTCAAGATAATTTCAACAATCCGTTCACTCAGCACATGTACTTCAGAAACGACACACTCAAATTGTTTGATAAAGAAGCTCCCCAAAAGTGTTTTGTAGCTAAAGGATAACAGGCCCAATCCCACAATGCCCAGCATATAAAGACGAAGAGGAATATTTTGAGAAGTATCGCTGGGAATCAGATAAATATGCAGTGCTGCAAGAAAAAAAGCAAACCCCAGAAATTTATGAGTAAACTTCCAGAGATTATATTTTGGTCGCAAATATAGAGTAATTATGATCAGGATCAGCATGCCAAACAGAGAAAAAATCCCCCAGTTGATTGCCCAGTTCTCACTGGGAATAAAAAATCGTATTGCGCTGCTTGCAGAGATTGAGTTATTTTGGAGCAAAAAAATGGGATGGAATAAAAGCACGATGAGGGCAGCTTGTCCGATTTTACTATGAGCATCATAAATTTTATTGAACCCACCAAAGATTTTTTCAAGAATGGAAAGTCGGGTACTCAGAAAGAAACTGATTGAAAAGAGAGCCGTACCAAAAAGACCTAAGATTTTGCCTATTCCCAAGAGAGAAAAGGCAGATATTTGATCGGGGATGGATACCCATAAAACCACTGGCATGAAAGAAAGAGTTGCAATAAAAAGCCAGCCGATAAGCGATGTCGATTGTTTTTGTTCAGACATATAAAAAGCATTTTACACCTAAAGAACGTGTTTTTTTATATCACTTACCAAAGAGGATGTACATGCATCACAATACGCGTGAGAAAAGATCGCATAAAAAAACGGCCTGACGGAAGTCAGACCGTTATTCAACCCTCGCGGTTGAACCCCCGCAGTTGGACCATTGAACCACACTAACCATCAAGCGTTGGGGGAAAAAAGGAAAATTGCCTGCAATTCGCATCAACTCACGGGGAGATATGAGATATAAAAAAGAGGTGATTTTACGGCTTTTGGGTGGGAGTGAGGAGGAGTAAGAAATAAACTGCCCTATTGCCCTACGTAATCATCAAGATATAAAATATCAAGCTCTGTAATACTGAGTTTTTTATCATTGGTGATGAATAAAGGACACTGTTTGTATAGGGGAGCAGATAATTGAATCGCATCAGGAAGTCGGATCTTCGGGTACTTTGCACGTAATTTTGAAGCAAGCCGCGCAAGTGGTATATCTAAAGGGATCACTGAAAGAGATGGAAGTGATGCAAAAACTTGTTCATAGGCAAAAATGGTTTCCTCATCTTGTACTTGTTCGGCTCGAACAAATACCTCTGCAATGGTAATGGCAGAAGTGACGGCATAGATCTTTTTGGTCTCAAGAAACTGAAAAACTTTAGCTGTGAGCGGTGCATACAAAGGGTGATCTGCAAATTGATATAAAAATACCATTGAATCAAGACCAACTTTTTTTGCCGAAATCAATCTTTTCTCGAAATTAGCTATTTTGTTGGTTCCCATTCAGCTCGTAATGTGTTGATATATGAAGTAATATCAATATGTTCCCATAGATGTTTCCCCAGCCCACGCGTCTCTTGAGCCCAGTTTTTTGAGGTTGGCTCTGCTATGGCTATAGCCTTACCATTACGATATATGACTCTCCAATTAATCCTATCCCCAGGGGTTAAGTTAAGCTTTTTTCGGATATATGATGGGATACTCGTCTGGTACTTTGGGCTCATTTGTGAGCTTTGAATTTGTTGCATATGCTTTACATAGTATCAAAAGGTAAAGCGCATGTCAAATTATATTTTGGGTGGGAGTGAGGAGGTGTAACACTATTTTGGTTGAGCTTGCACACTAAAGCAGTCTGTATGGGACTGTCCATATGCCCATCACTCAATGCAGAAGTATATTGTTCTATATCCATGTGCATGGGAATATGAAGCTTTGGCTCGAGATGAGTTTTTCCTACAGCAAAATCTAAAAGAATTGCCACACCTTTCGAAATACGTCCAACATCAAGCTCCATTGGCACTTGTATACCCTAAAAAAGGACGGGATTACTCCCGTCCTTTCTATGGGTTTTTTCTCAGCTTTATGCTCCCTGAGCTTGGAACATCTTGTCATGCATCTCCCAAAATTTTCCTTGTTTCTGAGCGCAGACTGCTGCTTCAGCGGCTTTTTGTGCATGAGGATGAATATTAGTAAGCGGAAAGTATTTATACACAATTCTTACATCCTTTGGATACGCTTGTTCGATTTGTTTTACCGTAGCATATGCTCGTGCACAGAATGGGCACTCAAAGTCTGAGAATTCGACGATGGTGACCTTCGCGTCAGATGGTCCGGTTACGGGAGCATTTCCCGTGGCTACTGCAACCGCGACTGGCTTGAATGCTTGATTTTGCTCGTCTTGACAGTACTGTTGAAGGTCTTTAGAGTAGTCTGAACAGAGATCTGATCCTTCTCCTGCTAGTTCTTTGTCAATGATTTCCTTGAATGTTTCCAAGGGGAATGCACCGCCCAAGAACCGTCCATTAATAAAGAATCCAGGAGTTCCTTGTACCCCAAGTTCTGCACCTTCTTTGGCATCTGCAGTGACCACCGTTGCTTGGTCTCCTGAGTCAAGACATTTTTTGAAATCTTTTTCATTCAACTTGAGCTCCTTGGCATATGAGATCAAATTCTCATCAGATAGCGGTGATTCCTGCGCTTGGTCCGTACCTGCTGCTACCCCTTTTGATTCAATATTTTTTACACGATAAAATGTGTATCCTTGAAAAAGAAACAGGGCAACAATTAATATGGCCAGGAGATTGAATTGTTGAGTCAATCTTTTTATGACCGAGGAATTGATTGCATTTGTTGGGGCATCGATCTTTTTTGGCATCTCAGCGCGTGTTTCAATTTTTTTCTTCTTTGCAGGCGCTTTTTTGCTTGCTTTTTTTGGAGGCATGATTTTTATATATAAAATATTAATCTATTTTTATGTCACTTCGGACCTGCCTTGCCGGCAGGCAGGCTTGATCCGGAATCAAAACATATCTAGCTCCTGAATCAAGTTTATGATGACAACAATTATAATATCATACAGGATTCTGGGCAAAAAGCAAAATTAATTACACATGTTACCGAATGGTTGATCCATTTGGAAGGTCATCGGGTGCTTCAATAAGCTTCGGCTTACCTTCAATGTCTGCGGCCAAAAGCATACCTTGTGACTCTGATCCAGCCATTTGCTTGGGCTCCAGATTTACCAAAAACATAAACTTTTTGTTTACGAAGTCTGTTGGTTGATACCATTTTTGCATTCCTGCCAAGATGGTTCGTATGCCAATTTCTTCACCAAAATCAACCGTCAATTCTAGGAGTTTGTTTGATTCAGCGATGTTTTTTGCATTGGTGACTTCCCCAATACGAATATCGAGCTTTATAAAGTCATTGAATGTGATGATGTCTTTCATATTTGGTCTTTTTGATTTGAAATTATTAATTTTTTCGCTCACTCGATATTGCATTTCTCAACTCCAGTGGGTTCCCTTCCACCATGACTTCGTCAAGGCGGGCCTCCCAAGTCGTTCGAAATGAATATCTCCGCTCACTCAATTTATGAGATATTTGAATCTAAATTACTTCGCATACACTCGATACATATTTGAACCAATCTTTTTAAATCGCTGTATTTTGATTTGACCAATTTCTTTGGTATTTTTCACATGAGGTCCGCCACAAAATTCTTTTGAATATGCCTTGTGTACATTGTCATCTTTTCCGATGTAATACACTTTTACTTGATCTGGATATTTTTCTTTGAAAAATGACCGGGCACCGAGCTTTTCTGCATCTGACTTGTCCATAACTTTCATCCTCACGGGGAGTCCTGCTTTTATTTTTTCGTTTATGATCATCTCAACGTGTTCCATGTCCTCTTCGGTCGGTCGTATCGCACTTTGAAAATCAAAACGCAGTCGGTCTGCGGTGATGTTTGATCCTTCTTGTCTCACCGAGTCTCCGAGTACATCAAACAATGCCTGGTGGAGAAGGTGAGTTGCCGTATGGTATTTTACTGTTTGTTCAGCGTGGTCAGCGAGTCCTCCCTTGAATCTGGACTTTGCAGATGAGCGCGATGTTTCTTGATGCCGTTTGACTGCTGCATCATACTCTTCTTTACGCAAACGCACTCCTTTTGCCGCAAGAATTTCCTGGGTTATTTCAAAGGGAAATCCATACGACTGATACAGGTCAAATGCCTGTTTTGCCGAAACTTCAGAAAGCTTTTCAAGTTCCCGCAACCCTCGATCAAGTGTTTTATGGAATCTTGAAATTTCCTCGTTTATAACCGGAATGATTTTTTCAGCATCCTCTTTAGCATTAAAATAAATACCGTCATAGGTCTCAAGAACCGCTTTGATAATGGGAGATACTGATTTTGTAGAAAATGTTTCGTTTAATGATCGAATTTTTACCAATGCTCTGCGAAGTAGTCTCCGTAAGACATATCCCTGCTCTTTGTTTGAGGGGGTAATGCCATCTTTTATGATGAATGTTGCAGTCTTCAAGTGATCGGCAATGATTCGCATTGCTGGTTGATGGTTTGGATTGGCATATGTAGAATTTGTTGCCTCTTCAACCCCTTTAATGATTTGAAGAAACACGTCAGTTTTGAAAATATCTGGATCATTTTGTGCCGCGGCAAGAAGTCGTTCAAGACCGCCACCAAAATCTACATTCATCTTTGGCAGCTCTTCAAAATGCCCATCACTTTTTTTCTTGTATTGCATGAATACGGAATTTCCAATTTCAAGAAATCGCCCACAGCCACAGTTGGGGTGGCATTTTGCACCGAATGCAAGGTCGTGTTCGACATCAAATTGATAGAAAACCTCACTATCTGGTCCTCCTGGTTCTCCCGGTGGCATATTCTCTGGTTCTCCTGCCCGTGACCACCAGTTATCCTGTGCAGGATAGAGAAAAATGCGTTCTCCAAGCCGCGCATCGATTCCTGCATCAGCAAAGATCTGTTTCCAGATCTTAATACTTTTTTCATCTTTGGGGATCTGGTTGTTTCCTTCAAATACCGTGACGAAGAGTTTTTTTGGATCAAGCCCAACCCCACTAGACGTATTCGTTAAAAAAGTAAAAAAGTTTCTGAGCTGCTCTTCTTTGAAATAATCACCAAGTGACCAGTTGCCCATCATCTCAAACAGAGTGTCATGACGATTGTCTCCCACCTCTTCAATGTCTTGTACCCGAATACAATGTTGGATATTGACGAGCCGGGTGCCGAGTGGATGTGGTTGTCCCAGCAGATAGGGGACAAATTGCTGCATCCCCGATCCGGTAAATAAGGTGGTTGGGTCATTTTGAGGCACCAATGATATTGGCGGAACCTGCACATGGCCATGTTTTGTTAAGAATGAGAAAAAACGTTTTCGGAGCTTTCGATGTGTGAGTGACATAAGGTATAATTATAACAAAGACTTTCACCATGTTTGATTGTTGAATTGTTACATTGTTTTTCAACTATATATATTTTATGATTATCTCCACGAAAAAACCTGAGGATATGAAGTCATTCCTGTCCAGGCTATACATTCCTCCATCAGATTCTCATAAAGGTCAAAATGGAAAAGTGTTGGTCGTTGGGGGATCGGCGTTATTTCACTCATCACCCATTTGGGCGGCTGAGATGGCGTCACATTTTGCAGACATGGTCCATTTTTCATCTACAAAAGAGAATAATAAGATAATCGTTTCGCTAAAAAAGCAGTTTCGCAATGGGATGGTGATACATCAAGCAGACATTCCTGCATATATAGCAGAAGATGATGCGGTGCTTGTTGGACCAGGGATGGTTAGAGCTGAAACAGCACACAGCACACAGCACACAGCAACCTTCAAGGACATAATTGCAATCCATGATGAGGCTGAATATACGCGCGCATTTATGTATTTTTTGATTAAGCGGTACCCCGAAAAGCAGATGGTGATTGATGCGGGCGCACTGCAAATGATGGATAAGGAGTGGTTACAGTGGTTAAAACAACCGGCGATCATTACTCCACACAAGTTTGAGTTTCATCGACTGTTTGACATCGTCATTGATGGCACATCACCAGAAGAAAAAGAAGCGTACGTTCAAAAAATGGCCAATGAATATAACTGTATTATCCTGCTCAAGTCAGTAGATGATTATATTTCAGATGGCAAGACCTCGGTCCGTGTGATCGGCGGCAATCAGGGTTTGACTAAGGGCGGCACCGGAGATGTGCTATCAGGTTTGGTCGTGTCTCTGTATGCCAAAAATGAACCACTTGTATCTGCTGTCGTTGCATCATTTCTCCAGAAACGAGCAGCAGAACGCCTCTCGGAAACAAAGGGATATTGGTATAATACAACTGATTTACTTGGGATCATTCCTGATGTTTTGACAGAATTGATATATAATGAGAGAAGTAAGAAATGAGAAGTGAGACGGGTAGGAAGTTTTATTATCTATGAACAGAGAGACAATTATTGCGATCGGATTTGGCATTGTGCTCGGTGCAGTTGTTGGTGTGGTGGTTCTTTTCCAAACCAACAAAGCTGAAGAAACCAAAGTAATACCGATTGCTCGTGAAAGCGATCAAAAGAAAGTCATTTCTGACGAGAATGTCTCAAGCATTCAAAGATCAAATTTGATTATTAAGTCGCCCCAAAGTGGATCAATTGTTTCTAAAGACACAATCGAAGTGGTCGGTTCAGCAGAAAAAAAGAGCCTCATTGTGATCCAGTCTCCAATTGCTGAGGAGGTATTTAAAAATGAAGAAAGCACATTTAAGGTAAAGATACCGCTTGCAGTAGGGGAGAATGTTATTCAAGTGAGCGCCTATTTAGACACAAGTACTCCTGAGGAACAGACGTTACGAATTTATTACGTACCAATCGAATGAAAAACTATCTTATCATTATTCTTATGACTGGGTTGTTTGTTGGGATTGTAAATCTTCCCGTATATTCACAGTCACCAACAGAAACCATTTCTGGAACAGTTGATGCTGAAGTCCAAGACCTCAAAGATAAGGTCGCAGAAAAGGTAGAAGAATTGAAGGGAAAAAATAAGAAGGCGGTTTCGGGTATTGTTCAAGAAGTGGGTGATAATTCAATAGTCATATTAAATGGAGAAAAAAATAAGGTAGAAATTGATGTCGACGATACGCTTACTTCATTTTATGATATTGTTGGGACAAAGATAAAAGAAGGTACTTTTGGCGACATTAAAAAGGGAACTTATATATTTGTGACCGGACCTGCAATTGGAGAAACAGTGACTGCAAATGAGATATATACAGATACACAGTATCTAGTTATGTCAGGAAAAATTGTTGAAGTTGATGCAGATGCTTTCACCGTTAAAATTGTTACTATTGATAAATCAGATTATACTCTTGATATCGAAAAGACCACAAAGCAAAATTTGCTTGATATCAAAACATTTGAAACAAATTCAATTGGATTTTCAAAGTTAAAAGAAGGGGATTCAGTCCACGTAGTAGTCAAAGGTGATCCAGAAAATCCTGATAGCGATCGCTTTACTGCAGTTAAACTTTTGATTATCCCGAATGAGTATTTTCTTCAGTAATATTGCACACGAAAGTACCTATCTATAAGTGCGAATGTCATGTGCTTTACTTGTAGCATTAATCGTTTAGAATAAGAGACATGTTATCGTTTTTCACAAAATATTTCGACTACAATCAGAAAGAGTTAAATCGAATCCAAAAGATCGTTGATCAAGTCAATGAGCTTGAGCCAAAGGCACAAAAACTTGCAGATACCGATTTTCCAAAAGAGACGAAACGATTGAAAGAAGAAGTTGCATCTGGGACTTCTCTTGACGAACTACTCCCATGGGGGTTTGCTCTCGCACGCGAAGCTGCGTATCGATCACTCAAGCAGCGTCATTATGATGTGCAGCTTACTGCTGCCGTTGCCATGCATGAGGGGAAAGTGGTTGAGCAAAAAACGGGAGAAGGAAAAACGCTCACGGCAACAGCTTCGCTGTACTTAAATGCTCTCAGTGGAAAAGGAGCTCACCTGGTGACTGTAAATGATTATCTTGCTCGCAGAGATGCGGGTTGGATGGGGCAAATTTTTCATTTTTTAGGACTTACGACTTCTGCCATGATTTCAGGTCAATCTCTGCTGTTTGATCCTGACTATATCGACCCCAATGCACATGACCCCCGTCTCATTCATCTCAAGCAGGTTACGCGGAAGCAGGCATATGATGCGGATGTGGCATACGGCATTAATTCAGAGTTTGGATTTGATTATCTGCGAGACAATATGGCACAGTCGCCGAAGCAACTTGTGCAGAGAGGTTTTCATTTTGCAATTGTTGATGAAGCCGATTCAGTGCTCATTGATGAAGCTCGCACGCCCCATATCATTTCGGCACCAGTCGAGCAAGATACATCAAAATACTATGATTATGCAAAAATTGTGAAGCAATTGAGTGAGGAAACGGATTATATCATTGACGAGAAGCTTCGAACGGCACATCTCACTGAAGATGGCATCATGAAAGTTGAAAAATTGCTGGGAGTAGAAAATATTTATGAAAAGGATTTTGATTCAATCTTTCACATCGAAGCAGCGCTCAAAGCAAGCACACTCTTTCAGATAGACAAAGATTATATTGTCCGCGGAGATGAGGTAATTATTGTTGATGAATTTACCGGACGCCTTCTTGAGGGGCGACGATTTTCAGAAGGACTTCATCAGGCAATTGAGGCAAAAGAAAAAGTTGCCATCAAACGTGAATCGAAAACATTGGCGACTGTGTCATTACAGAACTATTTTCGCATGTATGAAAAACTTGCGGGCATGACCGGCACTGCCGCGACTGAAGCGCAAGAATTTAGCAAAATATATCATACAGAAGTTCTTGTCATCCCGACGCACCGAGATAATGCGCGAAAAGATCATCCTGATATGATCTACAAAACACTCGAGGGGAAGAATAAAGCAATAGTACAAGATATTGCAGAACAGTACAAAAAGGGCAGACCAGTACTGGTTGGGACAACTTCAATTGATAAAAACGAGTATCTTTCTCGACTCTTAAATCAAAAGGGAATACCACACGAGCTATTGAATGCGAAGAATCATTTACAAGAAGCACAGATCATTGAGCAAGCGGGTAAAAAACATGCAGTAACTGTTGCGACCAATATGGCAGGGCGCGGTGTTGATATAGTTCTTGGGGGAGATTTGTCTCTTGAGAATCTTTCCGAGAAAGAGCAAGAAAAAGCAAAAAAGAAGTGGCAGGAGGAACATGATGAAGTGGTCAAGCTCGGCGGGCTCTATGTCATTGGTACTGAGCGACATGAATCTCGACGCATTGACAATCAGCTCAGAGGAAGATCCGGACGGCAAGGAGATCCAGGAGAAACACGATTCTATGTATCGCTTGAAGATGATGTTATGAGAATCTTTGGGGGTGAGCAGATTGCAAATATGATGACCATGCTCAAGTTTCCTGAAGATCAGCCCCTCTCACACTCAATGGTTTCAAAAGCAATCGAGCAAGCACAGGTCAAGGTCGAAGGATTTAATTTTGATATTCGAAAGAATCTGGTCGAATATGACGATGTCCTTAATCGACAACGTGATATTGTGTATAAACTGCGAAAAAAGATTTTACTGCAACCGGAGGAAGATGCAGAATCATTTCAAGAAACCATATTTAAAATCATTGAAGAGCAGATCATTGGGATGACATCAAGCTTTTTTTCATTACAAGAACGAGATGAAACTTTTATTGAACAGTTTGAAAAAGATGTCCAGTTACTGCTTGAGGTTGATCAAGAAGAAATTCGCAAGCACATCAATGATACCCAGCAGGAATTTGAGGAATTTTTGCGAGAAGTTGCAGAAAAATTGTATGTAGTAAAGGAAAAAAGAGTTGGTTCTGAGATCTGGAATCAAGTTGTTCGGAGTATGTTTTTGTCAACAATAGATCAGTTTTGGACCCAGCATTTGACTGCTATTGATGATCTGCGACAAGGGATCAATTTGCGCGGGTATGCTCAGATGGACCCATTGGTAGAGTATAAGAATGAGGCATTTAGTATGTTTGAGAAACTGCTTGCTGATATCAATTATGAGTCGGTTCGTCGCGTTATGCGGGTACAAATCGAAGAAAAAGCGCCACTTCAGGAAGTTTCTGATGGAAAGACAACCAAAAAACCCCATTTTCATTTTCACGCAGCATCGGGGGTTGATCCTTACGCAGGGAAGCCGCAACAACCACAGTCTCCTCAGAAGCAACCCGCAAAACAAATTGGCCAGGCTCCTATGATCAAAAACAACAAGGTTTCAGCCGGACCAATCAAAAAACCAGGGAGAAACGACGCCTGTTGGTGTGGGTCGGGTAAGAAATACAAAAAATGTCATTATCCTGATTAATATACTTTTACTAATCCCTTTTCAAGAACTTTTTTGAAACTTCTCTTAATAAAAATATATCCTGCAAATAAATAAATCAAATTTAATCCTGCGCTGATAGCCAAATTTGAATATTCTATTTGGCCATTGAACAGAAGATTTCTTGATTCTTCAAAAATATAACTTGTTGGTACTATTTTTGAGACAATTTGAGCCCACTTGGGCAAAACTTTAAGAGGATAATAGATTGCTGAAAAAGGAGAAACAATCCAGACGAGTGTCCAAGCAAGCGCTTGCACGCGCGTTCCAAATCTCAGAATGATCCCGGAAATAAACAATCCGAGCCACCATCCAGTCATCATCAGAAGTCCAATAAATACTAAGAGGTGTGGGTAGAGGTTGAGAATGCCAACTTTATACAGCAGATATCCCACAATACTGCCAAAAATAAAACTTATTATTGATTTGATAATGCTGAGGAGCATGAGCGATGACATCCATTCTTGAAATGTGAGTGGGGACACGAAAATATTAATGAGATTCTTGTTCCATAGTTCTTCAAGCAGACTCATGCTAATATCAACTTGTCCACGATAGGCAACATTCCACAAGATCACCCCTGATATAAGCATGAAGGTCATTTGTTGCGCATTTGGTGCAAGACTTTGAAAATACAAGCTGGTAACGCCCCAAATGAGCAGGTCCACTGTTATCCAGTAAAATGCATCAACCATTTTGTCGATGCTTCTTCGAAAGAGATATAAGTGTCTGAGTAGTATTGCCCAGATGGTGTTTATTTTCATAATTCTTTGCGCTTGTTGCTTTGATGTGCTACTTTTAAGAAATAATCTTCAAGATCTGGCTTTTCTATATTTATTTCAATATATTTGATTGTATTTTGCCCCAAAAATGATAAAAGTTCTGGAATCTGTTGTTCCTCAAGCGTAATAGTATAAATATTGCCGGTTGCGTACGTCTTCATGCCGTTGTGTTGCGTATATTGGAAAAGAATTGCCTCATCACAGTTTGGTATATTCAGTTGAATCTTACATTCTTTGACACTTCTTGATAGGTTTTCAGGAGTGTCATTTGCAATAATGACCCCATTACTGATAAATAATATTCTATCGCACACTTCCTCAACCTCTGTCATATTATGGCTGGTGAATATGATGGAAACCTTATAGTGTTCTCTCTGAGAGAGAATAAATTGACGGACAAATCGTGCTACCTCAGGATCAAGGCTCGCAGTTGGTTCATCGAGCAAAAGTACTCGTGGATAATTAATAAATGCCTTTGCAATATTCATTCGAGTGAGTTGTCCTGCAGAAAGTTCTGATGTTGGGTGATTAACGAGTTCATTCAATCGAAAATGATCAATCAGTGACTCGATTCTTTTCTTTCGATCAGAAATGTTATAAAGATAGGACGTGTAATGCAGATTTTCATACACAGACAAACTCCAGGGAAGGTTCGTATATGTTGAAGAAAAATTAACCTTTTCAAGAATTTCTTCTCGATATTGTGAAAATGATTTTCCAAAATATGAAATATCTCCACATGTCGATGTTAAGACGCCCAAAAGCATCTGTATCGTCGTTGTCTTGCCTGCGCCATTTGGTCCCAAAAGGCCCAAAATCTCCCCTTCCTCAAGATCAAAGGAGATATCATTAACAGCTTTGAATTCACCAAAATGTTTTGAAAGGTTTTTGACCGACACAACGGACATTGGATCATTATAGCAGTTAATAATCTATTACAATGTAACTATTGGTATAATATACCCATGTCACCAAAACTGACTGTCATCATTCCAACCCTTAACGAAGAAAAGTATCTTCCTTCATTACTGAGAGATTTGAAAAATCAGACAAACTCTGATTTTGAGGTTATTATTGTTGATGCGCATTCCAAGGACAACACAATTCAAAAAGCAGAGAAGTTTCAGGACTTTTTGGATATTAGTATTTACGAATCTGATAAAAAAAATGTCTCACATCAACGAAATCTGGGAGCACGTCATGCAAAAGCAGAATATCTATTTTTTATCGATGCAGATTCTCGAATAACGAAAAATTGTATTGCAGGATTGATCAAAGCGATAGATACTTATAAGTATCTTATTTTTCAACTAACACTGATTCCAGATAGTAGGAACCATACTGATGAACTCATATTCCAGGTCATCAATTATGGAGTAGAATTGTCTCAAAAACTGAAAAAACCACTTTCGAATGGAGGAAGTATGGTGATACATTCATTTATCTTTAATAAACTGAAGGGTTTTGACGCAAAGATATATTTGGCTGAAGATCATGACATCATAAAGCGTGCACAAAAAATAGGAGTATCAGCCAAGTATTTGAAGAATATAACACTGACTGTGAGCTTGCGACGATTGCAAAAGGACGGATTCATACCAACACTGTATAAATATTCATTGGCATTTATTATTACCATTGCACGGGGAAAAGTTGACAAGAAGCTATTTGAATATGATATGGGAGGTGAAGGTTATTTGCCAAAACCACCAAAAGAATAGTTTATGAAGATAAAAAAACGATACAATCAATTGAAAAGACTGCGCTTGTGAAGAGTAATCACTTCACCGTCACGCTTTTGGCCAAATTTCGAGGCTTGTCAGGATCAAGGCCCTTGGCGAGTGCCAAATAATATCCCAAGAGTTGTGCGATTACCACGTTGGGAATTATGGTAGCATCTCCACATTGTTTCACTTCAATATAGGTGTCGTATACGGTAGCGTTTTTGCTTGAAACTCCAATGACCTGCGCGCCGCGAGCGCTCACTTCATGTGCGGCAGAAAGTGTATCCTCATAGGTCTCATCCTCAGGGTTAAAGAGAATGACTGGTGTCCCTTTTTCAATAAGTGCGATAACACCATGCTTCAGTTCTCCTGCGGCAAATCCTTCGGCATGGATGTATGAAACCTCTTTGATTTTAAGTGCAGATTCGAGCGCCGCTGCATACGAGACACCTCTTCCAAGAATAAAAACGCTTTTATAGTCTTTCATTTTTGAAGCAAGTGCTTCAATTGTATTTTTATTTTCAATGATAGTTTGTATTTCGTTGATGGTTTTTTGCATATTTTTCTTTCCGACATCAAATGTTTGTGCAAGTTGGTGTGCAATCAGATAGAGAAAAGAAATTTGAGCAGTGTATGCTTTTGTTGATGCAACCGCTTTTTCAGGCCCTGCATGCAGTAGTAGGTTATGGTCGGACATTCGGTACAACGAACTTCCTTGAGCATTGGTAAGCGACAGAAGCTGTGTATGTTTTTCTTTTGCTTTTTTCACACTTGATATGATATCAATTGTTTCACCAGATTGTGACAAGGCAAATACCAGTGAATTTTCTTTCAAAAAATTTAGCAGATACGAAAACTCAGATCCAATGGCAAAGTTGATATGACGATGTGCGATTTTTGAAAAAAGATAGGTCCCTGCAAGACAAGCATATGATGCCGTGCCACAACCAATGAGGTATGTGCCATAGGCCTTCCTGATTGCATCTGCTGCTTTTTTAATTTCCGCTTTTTGTGTATCAATAATAGCTTGAAGCACCTTTGGCTGTTCAGATATTTCCTTAATCATAAAATGATCGTATGATCCTTTTTCGGCTGCTTTTGCTGAGTATTCAACTGTGGTAAATGTGATTGTTTGTTCCAATGCCCGTTTATCAAATAGTTTTATGCCGTCTTTTGAAAGTGCGAGCATTTCATTATCTGCCAAAAAGTACACATGCTTGGTATAGGGGATGATTGCAGATGCATCAGATGCAATAAAGTATTCATTATCCCCTTTTCCTACTACGATGGGGGAGCCATTTTTGACAATGTAAAATGATTCATCTTCCGGAAAAAATGCAATTATGGCATTCATCCCATGGATTTGAGATCGAAGCTGTTGCATGACCTTGACTCGATTCGGCTCAGTTTGGTAAATCTCTGCGATGAGGTGAGCAATGACTTCAGAGTCAGTTTCAGATTTGAAGATATGGTTCTTCTTTTTGAGATCAGATTTTAAGGATTCAAAATTTTCAACAATACCATTGTGAACAATTGCAATTTTTTGATCACAATCAGTGTGTGGATGAGCATTTTTTTTGGTAACCCCACCATGTGTTGCCCAGCGCGTGTGACCAATCCCAACATGCGTTTTGAACGCAGGAAGCGTGGCATCGCCAATTTTTCCGGTATGTTTTTCGATAAATAATGATCCATCTTCTTTTTTAATTGCCACGCCCCATGAATCATATCCACGGTACTCAAGCATTTTCAATCCGTCCAAAATCATTGAGGCTGCATTTTCATTTGGACCAATATAACCAAAAATTCCACACATTTTATTTGCTCAATTTAATAACTATTGATTTTCTTTCTTGATTCGATCCTCAATTTTTTTTAGCTTTTCTCGTGTTGCTCGATCCATATCAACATGTGCAATCGAGGCAAGTTGTAAAACAGTAATTAATACATCAGCAAACTCTTCATACATATTTGATTTCTCAAATTTTTTCATTTTTGAAGATCGCTGCAGTTTGAGAATAGCCAGAATATCATTACAGAGTTCGCCGACTTCTTCATTTAGTTTGACTGTATGTGCTAATATCGCTTTTTCTCGTGTTGTGCTCAGTTTAAAATCAATATTACTTCTGAGGATGTTTTTTTCAGCCCGTTTTTGTACTTTTTTGATATCCATCAGTCACACATTATAAAATTATAATAGTTTTGTATATATGTCTTGGAACCGTTTCCATAGTGTATCAAAAAATATACCAATGCCAATAAGAATACACCCAAAAATAGGGAGTGCAAAGGGGACAATTTTTGTCAAGAACTTGGTGATATAAAATTCGATTCTGACACTTTTTCGCTGCGTGATCAGTGATTGAATTGTCTGTTCTTTCAGTGGTTCAAGGATATGTTTGCTGTACTCAAATGCGAAAAGAAGCAGAATACATCCCCACAAAATGAGTACTTTGCCTCGTGTCGGCTTCCACAGCAAGTGCCCCGTAACAAATATGATCGCTGTGGTATAGATCAATGCCAATGCATTATGCTCAATAAGAAACAAAATCGTATAGAGTACATTTTGTTGGGTATCGGGGGCCATCATAATGTTATTATTGCATTAAAATAAGTTGATCTGCTCAGCAGTTTCGTCTTTCATTTTTTTTGGTGCTGCTGGAGCATTTATTGAAGCAGGCAGATGAAACAGTTTTTTAGAAAGTGCAAAGAGTTCAAATGTTTTGAGACCTTCTTTCAGATCTGGAGCAAATCCCGTGAAGATTAATCGTTTTTCAGATGAATCAATTTCAACGTTACGAAGAACAGTTGCAATTTTTTTAAACAAAATAATCTTTTCTTTATTTTCTCTCAATATTGATTGCCACCGAGGATTTGCAACGGCGTCAATATTTGCAAGCAGATCTTCAATTGTTTTATAATTGGCAAGGAGCAATTGTGTTGTTTTGGGACCAATACCTTTTGCCGTATGGTAATTGTCTGAAGAATCGCCAGCAAGTGCTTTATAATCGGGGATATGTTCTGGAGTAACGCCATATTTTTTTTCTACTTCTTTGGGTGTGAATAAGTCAAAATTGGTGACTCCCCGTTTTGGTGCAATTAAAAATACATTGGTATCAGTCAGCTGCAGAAGATCTCGATCACCGGTCAAAATGAGAACTCGTTCAAACTGACTTTTATTTTTTTCGACGAGCGTTCCTATCACATCATCAGCTTCAAAACCTGGTTTTTCAATCCGTACGACACCTCCTTCATCGAGGAGTGTTTTGATGTGTGGAATTTGTTGTTTGAGAAGGCTATCCATGGGTGGTCGTTTTGCCTGATATCCTTTGTAGAGTTTTTTTCGAAACGTGGGCTTTGGGGTATCAAAAGCAATGGCAAGATGCGAGGGTTTAAAATCACCAATCACTTTTTGCAGCATCATAAAAAACCCATATATTGCGCCCGTTGGTTCCCCATTTTTTGTGGTCATGGTGTCTGGCAAGGCATGGAATGCGCGATGAATCATAGCATGGCCATCAATCAGGAGGAGTGTTTTCATGGGGAAAGTATACAATATTTCGATACGTGGCATGGGGGGGTGTTACTTCTGGATCTTTTTGACACCAACAATTTTTTCAAATCGATCTTGATCCATGCTTTCGTGCTTCATGAGGTCGCCTGCAACTTTTTCAAGGGGTACACGATGTTTCTTGATGATCTGAACCGCTTTTGCGTATGCAGTTTTGAGAATATCGCTGATTTCGTGATCGATTTTGGCCATCATTTCTTGTGAGATCTTGTTCTGTTCCCAGAACTCAGCTCCCCATTCAGTAATATCTTGTGTTGGTCCAAAATTGATTGGTCCCAGCTTGCTCATGCCAAAATCAGTGACCATGCGGCGGGCAATATTGGTGGCTTGATCGAAGTCATTTGAGGCACCGGTTGTGATATCTTTGAAAAAGACAGCTTCGGCAGCGCGCCCTCCCATCATGACCGCAAGCCGCTCAAGGAGCTGGGTATAGGAGGTATGAAGCTTATCTCGTCCCGGTGGGATAAGGGTATATCCAAGTGCCATGCCACGTGAGACTATTGAAATACGGTGTACTGGATCAGTGAATTTTTGAAAATGTGAAACAATTGCGTGCCCTGCTTCATGATATGCGGTAATTTTTCGATCATGTTCGGTCTGGAGTCGTTTTTTCTCTGGACCAAGCTTTACCTTTGTCGCCGAATCTTCAATGTCTTCCATAGTTATGGCAGATTGATTATTTCGTGCTGCACTGATTGCAGCTTCATTCATCATGTTTTCAATATCAGCACCGGAAAATCCGACGGTTCGCTTTGCGATCCTATCCCATCTGACATTTTTATCAAATGGTTTATTCTTTGAATGAATTTTGATGATTGCTTCACGCCCTTCCACATCAGGGTAATCAATCATGATTCGTCGATCAAATCGTCCGGGCCTGAGAAGTGCTGGGTCAAGCAGGTCACCACGGTTTGTTGCAGCAATGACAATGACCCGTTCATTGGGGGTAAAGCCATCCATCTCAACCAAAATTTGATTCAATGTTTGTTCCCGTTCATCATGAGAAGACATAACTCCACGAGACCGCGCTCGTCCAATGGCATCGATTTCATCGATGAAGATGATTGCGGGTGCATTCTTTTTTGCCGTTTTAAACAGATCACGTGCACGGGCAGCGCCGATTCCAACAAGCATTTCCATAAATTCAGAGCCTGCAATTGAAAAGAAAGGTACATTTGCCTCACCCGCTGTCGCTTTTGCAAGGAGCGTTTTTCCTGTTCCAGCAGGTCCAACGAGCATTACACCTTTTGGAGGACGTGCGCCCAGTTTGCGATATTTATCAGGTTTTTTGAGAAAGTCTACAATTTCTTCAAGTTCTTCTTTTGCTTCTTCAACGCCGGCTACATCCTTAAACGTAATTTTTGATTGTTCTTTGTTAAATCGTTTTGCCTTTGACTGTCCAAAAGAAAAAATCGAATCCTGAGAGCCCTTTGCTTGTCGCATCACAAACCAGAAAAATGCAAAAAGAAGCACAACTGGTATGATACTTCCGAGGACACGCAGAATTTCAACCATGAGCGTCGAATCCTTTGTTTCAATTGTTACTTGTTCGAGTGGAATTTTATTATCATTGAGTATCTGTCGAAAGCTATCACGAGACTCTTTGCGGGTTACCAGTTTTTTATCATCAGAATAGGTCGCTGTTATTTTGTTGTCTTCCACGAGCACTTTTTTTACTTTATCTTTCTTTATATCTTGCAGAACTTGCGTTAAGGGAACCTCTTTTGAGTTTTTCATTGAGTCAGTGAGGATGGGGCCAAAGAGCGTATACAGAAAGAATGAAGCAAAAATGACAATAAATATCGTTCGTATGTCAAAGTTGATTTTGAATTCTTTTATTTTTCTTTTTTTAGTGTTTTTTACGGTACGTTTTTTCATACCGGATTATTCTATCACATACCTCATCGATTTGCATGAAGCCAGGCAAAACCAGATTATGAAACACTGAAGAAGATATGTATTATATAATAGGGCTTTCTATGACAAGAATAATCACAATATTATCTTGCTCTTGCACGGAAGTCATCCCAGAGGTACAGGCAGTGCTATCCAAAGGGGGACTGGTGGTTTTTCCCTCTGACACCGTATATGGACTTCTTGCCGATGCCACCAATGAATCTGCGGTCAACACATTGATCAAATTCAAAAATCGTCCTCCAGGAAAGCCAATATCGGTATTTCTTTCTGATTTATCAACATGCAAAAAACATGTTCAGATGAATCAGAGGCAATCGCAGATTCTTTTAAAACTTTTGCCCGGTCCATTCACCATGGTGCTTCCCTCAAAGCATATAGTACACCCATTGCTCGAGTCTGAAACTGGTACCTTGGGAGTGCGCGTTCCCGATTATCAGCCGATACTACAACTTGCATCAGCATTTGGAAAACCGATTTCTGCAACCTCAGCAAATCTTGGTGGAAACAGTCCTCACTATTCGATTGATTCTCTATTGCATCATATTTCTCAAGAAAAAAAAGAGTTGATTGATCTGATTGTTGATGCGGGAAAGCTTCCGCGGAATAAACCATCAACTGTTCTTGATTTGACTGAAAGTTCGGTCAAAACACTTCGACCTGGAGATGTCTCATTTGAGAAGTCTACGACATATACATCAAAATCTGCTCAAGAAACCCAAGCGATTGGGAGAACATTGATCCAAAAAATGTCGGATACGCTCAAACAGAAACCAGTTGTGATTGTCTTAACCGGAGACCTTGGTGCCGGAAAAACAGAGATGACGCGTGGGATTGCTGAATACTTTGGAATAGACAAAATAATTTCGCCCACATTTGTCATATATTACGAATATAGTATGCCGGATTCAAAACAGAAGTTTGTGCACGTTGATCTATATACCATTCAAGATGCAGCAGAGTTTGATCATCTGGGACTTTCAGAATATTTGACTCCAGGGAACGTGATGGTAGTGGAATGGGGAGGGAAGCTGGGAGCGTTGTATGATGAGTTTGAGAAAGTAGCACATATGACATATATCACGATTGATCATGTCAATGAGAGTGAAAGGCAAATAACAATTCGCAGTTGTCGGGATCCCTCCAACGCAGACACCTCCCCCACAATTCTATAAGAAATGAACAAAAAAATATTAGCCATAGATACCTCATGTGATGAGACGTCAGTCGCCATTGTGCAGGGGCGACGGATCCTTTCTCATGTGGAATATTCTCAAATTGCGATGCATGTGAAATGGGGCGGCGTTGTGCCCTCGATTGCACGTCGCGCCCATGAGGAGCGGATTGATTGGGTGATAGAGAAGGCCGTTCAAAAAGCAAAGTTAGAAATGAAACATGTGGATGTGATCGCTGTGACATATGGGCCGGGACTGGCGATTGCACTTGAAGTCGGTATAAAAAAGGCAAAAGAAATCGCACAGTCATTACATAAACCAATTATTCCGGTAAACCATATGGAGGGGCACCTGTACTCACCTTTTGTTCAAAACAGTCAGGGAAACCCACGCAGAGATTTTGTATTTCCTTATATTGGTTTGCTTGTTTCAGGCGGGCATACAGAGCTGGTCCTATTCAAGGACCAATTGAAGTATGAGATTCTTGGTGAAACCCGAGATGATGCAGCTGGTGAAGCATTGGATAAAGCCGCGCGGATGCTTGGATTTGGCTATCCCGGTGGTCCCATTCTTGAACGATTGGCATCCGAGGTAAAAAATGACGATACGTATCAGTTCCCTCGCCCGATGATAGATTCAAAAAACTTCGAGTTTTCATTCTCAGGGTTGAAAACTGCTTTTTTGTATACCATTCGAGAAATGACTGAAGAAGAAAAAAATACAAAGCTTCAACAGTTATCAAATAGTTTTCAAGAGGCAGTATTTCAAACATTGATGAAAAAAACGGAAAAAGCCATGATCCAGACGGGAGTAAATCGTTTGGTTTTGGGCGGTGGTGTCGCAGTGAATAAGCGATTGAGATCAATGATGCGTTCTATGGTTGCTACCGTTGAAGGATCGGTACTGTTCCCTTCGTACAAATTTTTAAATTTTGATAATGCGGCAATGATTGGCGTTGTTGCCGGTATTCGAGCTGAACATGGATTATATGCGCAATCCAATGATCATATCGATCGGGAGCCGCGCTTGTCGCTCTTGCAATCAAGTATCTGATTGGATACACTTAACAACGCAAATAGACTCGTTGGAAATTTCTCATCGCTTGAAGCTGAAAAGTAGCTGATATATGTCCCTATGTTATCCATTAAAAACCTGACCGTAACCGTTGAAAATAAACCAATACTCAAGGGTTTACATTTCGAATTCGAAAATGGAAAGACCTATGCCATTATGGGTCCCAATGGATCGTGGAAGTCTACGCTTGCCTACAGTATTATGGGACACCCGGCATATAAACTCAGTCAAAACAGTTCGATGAAGCTTGATGGACAGGAAATCAGCAAAATGGATCCAAACGAACGAGCGCAACTTGGATTGTTTCTCTCATTTCAGTCACCACTCGCACTTTCAGGCGTGAAAGTATATCAGCTTCTTCAGCTTGCAATGCATGGTAAAAAGGGCCCTCTCCCCATTCGCACAGAAGCACAAAAATACGCAAAAGAACTGGGCATTAGCAAAGAGCTTCTGAACAGACCACTCAATGTTGGGGCATCTGGTGGAGAACGAAAAAAAATGGAAGTATTACAAGCGGCGATTCTTGAAAAAAATCTTCTGATTTTTGATGAAGTAGATACCGGTGTTGATGTTGATGCTTTGAAAGATATCTCACATTTTTTGACCAAATATAAGAAAGATAAAACATATATTGTCATCACTCATTACAATCGCATTCTTCACTACTTAAAACCAGATTATGTACTGGTGATGAAAGAAGGAGCCATTGTCAAAGTTGGTGCGGCTGATCTTGCCAAAAAGATTGAAGATGAAGGGTACGACGCTCTCTAACAATTGATTCCTTCACTTTCTCGTAAATTTACTCATATGAAACAACAAACAGACGATATACAAATTGACTACAAATATGGATTCTCCATGCCGGAGAAATCAGTGTATAAAGCAAAAAAGGGACTGAGTGAAGATGTAGTCCGAATGATTTCAAAGATCAAAAAAGAACCCGAGTGGATGCTTGCATTTCGACTGAAAGCATATAAAATCTTTCTCGAAAAAAAGATGCCAAAGTTTGGCCCCAGCCTCTCAAAGATCGATTTTGAAAATATTTATTATTACCTCAAGCCGACCGAAAATCAGGCAACGGCATGGGAAGATTTGCCTAAAGAGATCAAAGATACCTATGACAAAATCGGGGTGCCCGAAGCAGAAAAAAAATTCTTGGCAGGAGTATCCGCGCAGTATGAGTCTGAAGTTGTATACGAAAGTGTGAACAAAGAACTTTCCAAACGAGGAGTCATTTTTTGTGATATGGATACGGCACTCAGAGATCATCCAGAGATAGTTAAACAATACTTTGGCACATTAATCCCCGCAGAAGATAATACATTTGCGGCACTCAATTCTGCAGTTTGGTCAGGTGGATCCTTTGTATATGTTCCCAAAGGGGTCAAGGTCACGCTTCCCCTGCAGGCATATTTCCGCATCAACTCCGAACGCTTTGGACAGTTTGAACGTACATTGATCATCGCAGAAGAAGGAAGCGATGTTCATTATGTCGAAGGATGTACTGCACCAATTTATACAACTGAGTCACTCCATGCCGCAGTTGTCGAAATATTTGTAAAAAAAGGTGCTCATGTGCGTTATACAACCGTACAAAATTGGAGCAAAAACATTTTCAATTTGGTGACAAAGAGAACACACTGCGCGGAAAATGGTCTTATGGAATGGATTGACTGTAATATTGGTTCTGGAATTACCATGAAATATCCAAGTGTCTATTTGTATGGAGAAGGAGCGCGTGGAGAAGTGCTTTCTATTGCCTATGCCGGGAATGATCAGATTCAAGATGCGGGGGCCAAGATGATGCATTTTGCCCCAAATACCTCTTCACGTATTGTTTCAAAATCAATCTCAAAAGAAGGGGGAAGAACTTCATATCGCGGATTGGTGCAAGTCTCGCCAGGTGCAAAAAATGCGTCAGTATTTGTTTCCTGTGATGCACTCTTACTTGATGAAGAATCTCGCTCGGATACCTATCCGGCAATGAGAATCAAAGAGGATGCGGTTGAGGTACAGCATGAGGCTACCGTTGAGAAGCTCGGCGACGAGAAATTGTTTTATCTGATGTCGCGTGGACTGTCTCAGGCAGATGCGGAAAGTGCACTCGTGCTTGGATTTATGGAGCCGGTGACAAAAGAGATTCCACTCGAATATTCGATAGAGCTGAATAGATTGATACGATTGGAGATGGAAGGAAGTGTTGGCTGAGGAATCTGCGTTTTATCACAGATTCTGTCCTCACTTTCCTCCCATCAGTGCTCTTTCGACTTCGTCGAATTGTGCGCTGTTGGGATCTCTCCAGTTCGGACATCTTTTAGAAAGTTGATATAAACATGAAATTTATAAACGTAAATGCACAAAAAAAAGAGCATATGACCTTTGATAAAAAAGGTGAAACGTATGTGGTCTTTTTTCATAATATGTCCGGCAAACTGACTTTTGAGATTACTGCATCAAATATAGAAGTATATATTTATGGGTTGTATACGGGGAAAAAATCTCAACAATTTCATATTGAGACGATACAGCTTCATAAAGCTCCGGGGTCATTTTCTGATCTTCTCATCAAGGGTGTTTTTGAAGACAAGTCAAAATTCATATATCAAGGACTCATTCGTTTGGAAAAAGAGGCACAACAATCGCATGCGTATCAAAAGAATCAAAATTTGATCATGTCAAAAGATGTATTTATAGATTCGCGACCGTATCTTGAAATTTTGGCAAATGATGTGTTTTGCACTCACGGATCAACAACCGGCAAGCTGAGTAAGGATCAGCTTTTATATGCACGAACACGCGGACTTACCGCCTCTGATGCTGAGCAAATGCTCGTGCAAGGATTTATTGATGAAGTGCAACAAAAAGTGCAATCACACAATCCCGAGTTTACATTCAACTCAATGACAGAGTAAAATAGAACAGAATGATTGATCCCAAACAAATAAAAAAAGACTTTCCGATTTTTAAAAATCATCCTTCATTAACCTATCTCGATTCGGCAGCCACCTCTTTAAAGCCGAAAAGCGTTATCCGTAAAATTACCGAATATTACGAACAATACTCAGCAAACATTCATCGGGGTATTTATCATCTTTCAGAAAAAGCATCAGAAGAGTATGAGGATGCACGAAAAGTCGTCGCATTATTTCTTCATGCATCAAGTGCAAACGAGATCATTTTCACCAGAAATGCAACAGAAGGCATCAACCTGCTGGCATCAACAATTGGCGTCACCAATGTTTCAGAAGGAGAAGAGATTGTCACCACGGTGATGGAGCATCATGCGAACTTTGTGCCGTGGCAGCAGCGCGCATTTGATGCCGGAGCTGATTTTAAAGTGATTGACATTGATAAAAACAGCGTACTTCCACTCAATCTATCTGGTCACCATTCAAAGTCGAAGAAATTAGTGAGCATGTCAGATATCATCTCAAAAAAGACAAAGGTACTTGCAATCGGCTTGGTTTCAAATACACTGGGGACCATCAACCCAGTGAAAAAAATCATTGCTGCTGCCAAAAAAATTAACCCTCAACTGGTGGCAGTGGTTGATGCAGCACAAGCTGTGCCACACATGAAGATTGATGTGCAAGATCTGGGCTGTGACTTTTTGGTATTCTCGTCTCACAAAATGCTGGGGCCAACCGGTGTTGGTGTTCTCTGGGGTCGACATGAAATCTTGGAACAAATGCCCCCCTATCAGTATGGGGGAGACATGATCCATACAGTCTCACTTTCAGAAACTACTTTTGCTGATTCTCCACACAAATTTGAAGCAGGAACGCCACATATTGCTGGTGTGATCGCTTTGAAAGAGGCGATTGCCTATCTTGAATATGTTGGTTTTAGTAATATTCAAAAACATGAGCATGCGCTGACTCAATATGCCATGGATTCATTACTGAAAACATTTAATGAGAACATAGAGATCTTTGGTCCATCTGACCCTAAAAAACGGGCGGGACTTGTGTCCTTTCAGCTGAAGGGAGTACATGCACATGACATTGCACAAATCCTTGATGAGCAGGATATTGCGGTACGGGCAGGACATCACTGCACTATGCCACTCCACGCGCGTTTGGGAATACCCGCTTCAACACGTGCTAGTTTTTATATTTACAACGATCTGCAAGATATTGATAAACTGATCGATGGACTGAAAGAAGCGTCAAAAGTTTTTTCTAAAAAATCATAGTTTGTTATGAGTATTTATGCAGATTTGATATTGGATCATTATCAATATCCTCGAAATAACAAAACGATCAACGGAGCAACCGCAAAAGTTGATCTAGAAAATCCGTTGTGCGGAGATAAGCTGCACATGGAGATTTTAGAGAAAGATGGGAAGATAGAGGAAATCGGTTTTACCGGCGAAGGATGTGCGATATCGATCGCATCTGCATCGATGCTCACCGAGCATGTGAAAGGAAAATCAAAAAAAGAATTGCTCGCAATACGAACCGAAGATGTGTTAGGATTACTGAATATTGAGCTTACTCCCAATCGTATGAAATGTGCACTTTTAAGTTGGGAAGCTTTGTTAAAATTAGTTAAGATTTAGGATTCAAGATTCATGAATCATGAATCAGTATTCATAAATTCATTATTAATAATTTGTAAATAAATATGTCTGATGACCAAAAATTGAAAGATCCATCAAATCCATCAGGGCCGGTAACTGTTCGAGATTTAAAATTTCACGTTGATCGTGATCTGTGTATTGGAGCAGCAACTTGTGTAGCCATTGCGCCCAACACTTTTGTTATCGATTCTGAGGCAAAAGCGATCATTCTTGACACGGCAGAACAAGATACCAATGAGGTGATCATTGATAGTGCACGAGGATGCCCAACCGCAGCGATCATTGTCGAAGACTCAGCGGGAAATCGGATCTTTCCTCAATAATAATCATACCTATTCACAAATGATTCCAGACAAATCTTTGAGTCCATCTGATGATACAGCAAATCCGATGTGAGACCCCCTGTCCAAAATGCGGCATGCTTACAATAAAAGGAATACCGGGGGGACGGGATGCGACGTGTTTGCATTGTGGCTACAAAGATCCCTGTTGTTCTGATTGATAATTATCATTTTTTCATTTTAATATGGAACAAAAAACCTGTCCGAAATGTAAGGGAGAGATGGAGAAGGGATTCTTGCCTGATGCGAGATATGCAGGAACGGGGAGAATTCATTGGGCTGATAAAATTGTTCATTTGAAGCTTAAGCCAGTAAACCAAATGTATCCAGTCGATGCATATCGTTGCACCTCATGTGGATTTCTTGAAAGCTACGCAAAATAAGGTTGCATCGATTGTCATGTTACATGTAACATGAATTATGTCTAGTAGATTCCCGCCTACGCGAGAATGACATTTTTTTACATCATAAAATATGAAATACAATTGGAAAATTGGTGGTGAAGCAGGATTTGGTATCATGACTTCAGGCCTGGTCTTCTCCAAAATTGCGACACGATCTGGATACCACATTTTTGACTACACGGAATACCCTTCACTTATTCGTGGCGGCCATAACACTTACGAGGTATTGGTCTCAGATGACGAAGTCCATGGGCCAAAATGGGATATTGATCTGTTGGTTTGTTTGAATAAGGCTACCTTTGACCTTCACCAATATCGACTCACCGATAAAAGTATGTTGATATATGATCCTGAGATGTTTGAGCCGGATGGATCGTATGTCAAAGTTCCCATTGGATTTACAAAAATAAAAAAAGAACAAAAAATTGATCAGATGATGGTAAATACGATTGCGATTGGTGCAAGTGTTGCAATGCTTGGTGGAAACCTGTCAGTATTTGAGAGCATAATTCAACAACAGTTTGATAAAAAAGGGAAAGAAGTGATTGACTTTAATCTTCAACTTGCAAAGATTGGGTTTGATGAAGCTACAAAAAATGATATTCAAAAGCTTGAAATTCTCAAGAAAAAAGATGTTGCAAAGACAAAGATGGTAGTGACCGGCAACGAAGCATTTTCATTGGGGACAATGGCAGCAGACTGTCGCTATTATGCCGCCTACCCCATGACACCTGCATCAACCGTTCTGGGGGTGCTTGCTGCCTGGCAGTATAAAAATAAGATGATAGTACGTCATCCCGAGGATGAGCTTTCGGTAATCAATTCAGCCCTCGGCGCATCATATGCGGGAGTACGGTCTGCTGTGGGAACCTCAGGGGGTGGTTTTGCCCTGATGAGCGAGGCACTTTCATATGCTGGTATTGCAGAAATTCCCATCGTAGTCTTCTTGGCAATGCGATCAGGTCCTGCAACTGGAATGCCCACATGGACTGAGCAAGGAGACCTACTCTTTGCCGTACATGCCGGTCATGGTGAGTTTCCAAAAATAGTGCTTACCCCAGGAGATCCAGAAGAAATGATCGCACTGACCATCAAGGCGTTTGATCTTGCTGATATATACCAAACGCCGGTACTCATTGTTTCAGATAAATTTTTATCAGAGTCACATAAGGCAGTGATCAAAGAGGAGGTTGATAAACAAATGAATGAACATGTGATCGACCGAGGGAAGATTGTCGCAGATACAAATGCATCTCCATACCTTCGATATAAACATGAAGAAGATGGCATATCTGAGATGCTGATTCCGGGGAAAAAGGGCGTATTTTATCAAGCAAACTCATATGAACATATTGAAGATTCTCATACGACAGAAAGCGGTGAGGAACGCATCAAACAGGTACAGAAACGAAATGCAAAAACCAACACCTATTTGAAAAATCATTTTGAGTTGCCAAAGGTATTTGGAGAGCTGAAAGATGCAAAGACGGTCTTGGTCTCATATGGTTCAAATAAAGGTCCCATTCTTGATGCGCTGACGATGCTTGATTCATCAGTGGCGTTTATTCACTTCACCCATGTATACCCACTGCCGCAGGAGCCGATCAAAAAATTGTTCGAGCGCTGTGCAGGAAAACGCATTATTCATATTGAAACCAACTCTCATGGTCAGTTTGCCCAACTGCTTCGTATGCAGACAGGGATCAATCTCAAAGAACAGTTACTCAAATATGATGGGCGACCATTTTGGCCAGAGGAGATCAGAGATTATGTATTAGGAAAGAAAGCTCAAACTGTAGAGAAAAAGCCTACCGACCAAGAAGTAAAGTCAGCTGCAAAAGACAAAAGAAATACGAAAGAAACAATATCGCAACAAGAAAAAGATTTGCTCAACAAACTTAAAGTTTTTAGTAAAGACACAAAATAATATTTATACTAATTCAAAATAAATATGTCTAATATATCATTTGATGGATACGCACCTACATGGTGTCCTGGGTGCGGTGATTGGGGAATTCGTGTTGGGATAAAATCCGCACTGGAGCAACTTGAGTTTGATCCTTCAACGATCGGTATATCGTTTGATATTGGTTGTTCGGGAAACATGAATGATTTCATCAATGGGTATGCGACTCATGGACTTCATGGAAGATCTATTCCGACAGCAGTCGGTATGAAATGTGCAAATCACCAGATGAAGACCATAGTAATTGGTGGTGATGGGGGTATCTATGGTGAAGGAGGAAATCATTTCCTGCATGCCTGTCGCGGAAATCATGATATTACAGTCATTGTCCATGACAACATGGTATATGGTTTGACAACGGGTCAGGTCGCACCAACTGCTAAAAAAGGATACAAATCAAAATCAACGCCACAAGGTATTATTGAGGTTCCCGTCAATCCACTTGCACTTGCAATCACGCAAGGGGCGACATTTGTCTCACAGGGGTTTGCGGGTGATGCACGATCACTCATTGAGATTATCAAAGCTGCGATTACTCACCAGGGCTTTTCGCTCGTCAATATTCTTCAGCCATGTGTGACGTTTAACAAAATAAACACCTATCAATACTATTTGAAACATACATACAAGCTCCCCAAAGAGCATAAATCAAGTGATAAAAAAGAAGCGTTGGCAAAGAGCATGGAAGTTCAGGAAGAAAAATTCCCCATAGGAATACTCTATCAAGAGAAAAAGCCGGTCTACCATGAATGCATACCACAACTTGAAGGTCCACTGAGCAAACGAAAACGATTTACTGATTTTGAACCATTTACTTCGTCATTTGTGTAGAAAATCTGCATAGTTTGCCCATCTTGACTTTTAGCAATCAATTTAATATACTGCTAAGATATGTCTGAAATAAATACGGAAAAAAATGAACTTTACCCTGTTGTAGCAATACGTGATGGAATCGTATTCCCCTCTGCTGAAAATGTACTTGTTTTTGGAAGAAAAAAAAGTGTGGCAGCAATGAAGTATGCGATGACCCATGAGAAAAAAGTGGTTCTGGTCATGCAAAAAAAGGCAGACCTTGATGAGCCAGAGACGAAGGATTTGTATGATATCGGTGTTGTTGCACAAATTGACAAAATAGCAACAAGTGATAAAGGCCAAATCAATGCGTTGGTCAAAGGGCTCTATAAAGTAAAAATTGACTCGTATACTCAAACAGATCCATACCTTGAGGCAACTGCCACTGAAATACTCGAGTCATCACAGGAAACGGAAGAGATTCTTGCGATTGTCAAATATATTTCAGGGCAGGTAAAAAAAGCAATCAATCTGGGAAAGACGATTGATTTTGTCTTCTTGATGAATATCCTCAATATCCAATCTTCACATAATTTTTCAAATCAGGTAGCGATGATAGTAGATATTAAAACAAGCCAACGACAAGCCTTACTTGAGGAAACAGATTTAAAATCACGACTCCAAAAAGAAGTTGAGTATATAAATAAAGAGATTAAGGTTCTTGAACTTGAGCATAATATTTCAAACAAAACACAGAGGAAGTTCGAAAAAAATATGCGGGAAACATTTCTTCGAGAAAAGATGAAAACAATCGAGGAAAAACTCGGTGACAAAGGAGATAATGTTGAGGTCAATGAATATAAAAAGAAAATCAAAAACGCAATGATGCCTGAAGAAGTACAGAAAAAAGCGGTCAAGGAGTTGAAACGACTTTCACAGATGTCGCAATACAATCCTGAGGCGTCCTACATTCGATCATACTTGGATTGGCTTGTTGAGATACCATGGAATCTTGCATCTGATCAAAATATTGATATTAAACTCGCTGAAAAAATACTGAATGAAGACCACTTTGGCTTAAAGAAAGTAAAGGAGCGAATTATTGAGTTTCTTGCCGTAATGAAATTGAAGAGCATGCAGGATGCGGAAAATGAGAAAACATCCAAAAAGAACTCTAAGTCAAAGAAACCAAGTCAAAAGCGAGAACATCAACCATCTATTTTATGTTTTGTCGGACCGCCTGGTGTAGGAAAAACTTCACTTGGAAAATCGATTGCTCGTGCATTGGGTCGCGAGTTTGTAAAAATTTCATTGGGGGGGATTCGCGATGAGGCGGAAATCCGCGGTCATCGGCGTACATACGTCGGCGCTCTTCCGGGACGAATGATTCAAGGAATCAAACAAGCAGGTACAAAAAATCCGGTATTTATGCTTGATGAGATTGATAAGATTGGAAGAGACTATCGGGGTGACCCATCTGCATCACTTTTGGAAGCGTTGGACCCAGAACAGAACTATGAATTTTCTGATCATTATCTGGAGGTTCCATTTGACATGTCAGACGTTTTTTTTATCACAACTGCAAATATCCTTGATACCATTCCTAACGCGCTTCGTGATCGACTCGAGATTATCCATTTTGCAGGATATACCGAAGATGAGAAATTCAACATTGCAAAAAATTACCTCATTCCAAAACAGCTTCGCGCACATAGCATTCCAAAGAAAAAAATTGGGCTATCAGATGGCGCACTGAGAGTCATTATTCGCAGATACACGCGAGAAGCAGGCGTTCGAGAACTTGAGCGGCAAATTGCTACCGTATTTCGTAAGGTTGCACGAGACATAGTCGAAAAGAAGATTAGGGGAAAGAAAAAAGTAGTGGGTATTTCGAATATTCAACAGTACTTAGGACCATTTAAATATTCAGAATCTCTCATTGAAGATAAGGATACGGTGGGTATCACAACGGGGCTTGCATGGACACAAGCAGGAGGAGACATCCTTTTTATCGAGGTTGCAAATATGCCAGGAAAAGGAACGCTTACCTTGACGGGAAATCTTGGAGACGTCATGAAAGAATCATGTCAGGCAGCACTGACCTATATTCGAGCCCGATGGGATACTTTTAAATTAGACAAGAAATTTTATAGTGACATGGATATTCATGTACATGTTCCAGAAGGGGCAGTACCGAAAGATGGTCCTTCTGCTGGTGTATCAATCGTAACATCCATGATATCATCGCTTACTGGTATTCCAGTCAAACGAGATGTCGCAATGACGGGTGAGATCACGTTGCGTGGTCGTGTCACTGAAATTGGCGGGCTCAAGGAGAAGGTGATTGCAGCACATCGTGCAAAGATAAAATCAGTAATCATTCCGATGGATAACAAGAAAGATTTGGTTGATATTCCAGCAAAAGTCAAGAAAGATCTGAAATTTATTTTTGCAAGACGCATCGATGATGTGATAAATGCCGCCCTTTCGTTTCCAACCAAGAAAAAAGAATTTGTAGACCATCGAACTAAAAGCAAAGAAAGAAAAGAAGTCAAAAAAAAGTAAGGTTATATCAGCCGGTTTCGAATGCTATACGCAATATTGTAGATGGGATAAAGTAGTGGAAGTATGACAAGATCATAGCTTCCCGCAAACTGTACGAATGTTGTTCCATATCCTTCTTTGAACCGAGTAAATCCTGACCACTTTCCCTTTCGATCATACGTTGGTGGAAGTGATCCCCACATGTCAAAGATTCGTGCATGATGTTTCTTTCCGAATTTGATCGCCTCCCACATCAGCAAATTCGAACCCATCAGTTCGCGATGTGTATCTGATGAACCACCATAGGGATAGTACAGACGATCTTTAAATAGAAAGAGTTCATATGCGGCAAGCGGGGTCTTATTGTGATATGCAATAAGTATCTTTGCATATGTATTTTTCAACCCATCCCACACAGTTTGATGGTATAAACGATCATGTCCACGATATCCCTGTCTGTTGGTCGTTTTAAAATAGAGATCTTGAAATATGGCAAATCCCTGATCGTCAGATTGTTCACGTACCGTTACCCCCTTTCGCATCGCATACCGAATGTTATAGCGAGTTTTTGATTTCATCTTCTTCAAGAGCGTGTCCTCACTGGGGGTAAGATCAAGTGTCTGAGTCCACACCGGAAACAGTGGGTGCGGAGAACGCCTCATGCTTGGATTATCAGATTGAAATGGCGCAGACTCATATGGTTCAAATTTGATAAACAATAGGTTGTGTTGTTTGCCATATGTTGTCAAAAATCTGAGGAGCGTATTTTCTTTAGGTATGATTGATCGTGGGATATATCCAATCTGAAAAGAAGTATGAGGGATCTGATGGCTGGTCATCGTAAATACTGCACTTAGTTGATCTTTTTCAAATGCGCCAATCCGAACAACCCCAACGCCTGTTTTTTTGCGCACCTCGCCCCATTCCCACGTTTGGAGGGGGTGTTGAGCCTTCGAATTGAAGAGTCCTTCCTCAAACTGATCAGGGAGTATTTTGTATTCCATAATTAATCATCACTGCTATTTATATGCATAATAAGTGCGAGTGTTTCCAACCCACATTTTTCCCAAGAAAAATCTTTGACTCTCTTTTTTCCTCGAGATATCAATGTTGAATACAGAGTTTTATCTGCTATCAATTTTTCAAGTTTTTCTAAAAGATCATTTTGATCATTCGGGTCAAAGTAGAGACATGCTTCTCCTCCAATTTCAGGGAGGCTTGATGCGTGTGAGGTAATGATTGGACATCCAGAGCTCATCGCCTCAAGGAGCGGTATGCCAAAACCCTCATAGTATGAGGGGAGGACAAAGCAAAAGGCATTTTTATAGAATATGGTTACGACATCATCAGATTCATATCCCGTGAAGATAACATGATCTGTGAGATTGAGCTCCTGCACTTTTGTATATATTTCATCAAACATCCATCCTTTTTTGCCAATAAGAACAAGTTTAAAATCTGATTGTTGTTTTCGAAATTCTTTAAACGCTTCTATCAACGTTGGGATGTTTTTACGTGGTTGGAGAGTTCCTACATGGAGGAGATATTTTTTTGGAGATACGTCGTATCTTTTCAGCACTTCAGATGAGAAAGTCTGAGATCGATTAGCCTTCCGAAAACCGTTGTATATTACTGATACGCGCTCTTCAGGTAATGGGAATGTATGCAATATGTCTTTTTTTGTGGTTTTTGAAACGGCAATTATTTTCCGCGCATTCATGACCGAGTATTTTGTCCAGTGATTGAGTTTATATAAATCCTTTTTGAGAAACTCATTTGGGTACTTGATGTACGATAAGTCATGAATCGTAACAACTACGGGTTGCTTCAAAAAACGTGGTGCATAATGTGCTGGCGCAAAGAATACGTCGATATCTGATCGAAACAAAAGATGGAAGGGGAGAAAGATTTGGGACCAGAGAACTTTTGCAGGAACCACCTCATAGGTGAAAGAATCAGTTTCTTTGGGCATGCATTTTTTGGGTTCGTTGCGAAGAAATACAGTGAATCGCACTGATGATTGTTTTTGTTTTGCAAAATATTTCAGAAGTTCCAAAGTGTAAACCGATACCCCAACGTGTTTTTCAACATTTGCTTCATTGCCATCAATACCGATATTCATAGAGAGTCAAAAAATTAAGAACTGTTCTTTTCAAGTGTGCTGATAAGAGTATTATAGTATTGTTTCCACGTAAATTTCTGTGCTTGCAGAAGGCCTTTTTGTGAAAGCTCCTGCTGTAGTTTATTTGAAGATGTCAATTGCTCAAGTGCCTCTTGCATTGAGTCACTCTGATGCGGATTAAAATACACTGCAGCATCTCCTGCAACTTCAGGCATCGAGGATGTATTACTTGTTGCGACCGGACAGCCATGCTTCATGGCTTCTATTATTGGATACCCAAACCCTTCATAGAGAGAGGGATATACAAAGCATACTGCATGTGCATAGAGCGTTAAAAGCTCCTCATCAGATACGTACCCAAGAAAACGGATTGAACTTTTTTGTTCTTTTGGCATATCCCAGCCATCAGGACCGACAATTATGAGCTTCAGATCTGCCGGAACTTTTTTCATTTTTTCAAAAACACGTATTAGTTTTTGTATATTTTTTCTTGGTTCTTGCTTTCCCACAGATAACAGATATGGTGAGGTGATTTTGAATTTCTGCAAATGGCTTTGCTGTTGAGAGTCTGATGGCAGGTTTGTCAAACCTACTCCCGGATAATTGGTTACGAGTTTTGACTCATCAATATCAAACTCATCTTTTAGGTCCTTCAAAGTTGATTTTGAGTCGGTAAATATTATATTTGATTCTGCTGAGATATATTTCAAGCGCATCTCTTGTGCATCTAATATTTTTTTATGTACAGTATTTGGCTGTTTTTTGAAAACAAGATCATGGACAATGGTCGCCTTTTTACATGGCATCGGAAATTCAATCCAATCTGAGGTAATAAACCAATTCAGCTCAGAAATATTTTGAGCATTTTTGGTAAGAATTTTAGTACAGGAGTGGAAATGGTTACTTACATACAAAAGAAGCGTGGGGGGGAATGAGTAGGTAACTACAAAATGGTGATGCTTGACAATTGCATCCCTGATTGATGGGTCAAGCGAGTTTCTCAGTGATGAAAAATAAAATGTCCATTTGTGAAGTGATTCTTGTGCAAGTATTGCACGAACAAGCCCGTCAGTAAAGCGACCAACGCCAGTACCTTTATATGCAATCTGTGAAATGTCGATGCCAATGTTCATAACAGATTTGTTTAAACCTTTGTAATATTTTTATAAACATGCTCAAGTTTCTTTGCAATTGATTGCCAACTGAATTTTTCCGAGACAAGATGGTACGCACTTTTTTGAATTTTTTTATAAAGCGTTGGGTGGGAAAGTATTTTTTGTATCTGCAAGACAAATGCTTGAGGCGATTCTGCAATGAGAGCATGTTTGTCATTTACCATTCCAAGTCCTTCAATACCAACCTGCGTTGAAACAACAGGAAGGCCTGATGCCATGCTTGCAAGAATTTTGAGGCGTGTTCCGACGGGCCCAAAAATGGGCGCAATAAAGAGAGTTGCTGAATGGTATAGCTTTTTTACCATCTCTTCATCACCGGGATCAAGATCAATAATGGTGATATTTTTTTTTCGAGAAGTGACGATTTTCCCCCCGGCATTTTGTCCGGCAATAATGAGTTCAAGCTGTGGCATAGCCATGTCCAGTTTTGGGTATATTGATTCTATAAGATACTTTGCTGCCTCTACATTTTGAAGCCAAAAGAAGTTTCCAAGAAAAAGAAGTTTGGGCGCGGAGAGGGTTTTTGAGGGAAGTATTTTTACAAACATCTCATCACCGGCGCCATTTGGAATAACTTTGGGCTTAATACTTGGTTCCAGTCGTTTAATCTCATTTTTATCAAACTCAGAGACCGTCGCCACCAAATCAGCTTTTTTCCAATAAAATTTTTCCCAATATTTTAGTTTGAGAATATCTAAATGGAGTGGAAGTCGAAGAAGCGATGGGAGAGAGGAAGTGAAATGTTGATATACTTTATATTCAATTGTTTGTTCAACGAGAAGAATGGGAATTGATGTTTTGGGGATGTGTGGCATGATGTAAAATGTTTCCGCATGTATGACATCAAATTTTTTTTCTTTCAAAAGTTTTTGTATGGTGTTAGAAGCCTGCTGAGAAAAATTGCGTACAATTAAAAATGGCTGATTAGTACATATTGCTTTTGCAATGATTGTTGGTCGCCATGGTTTGCCCGCCCGCTTGCATAAGTAGATCTCTTTACAATATGAGCTCAAATGTTTTGCATATTGCTTCTCTTTCTCATCTTTATATAATGCGACAAGTGTGATTGAATGATTTCGTGCCAAATATTTGAGAAGGTAGTGCGTTCGAATTTGGCCGCCAGATGCGGGAGGATACGGCAAATATGGTGTGAGCATCAAAATATTCATGCTGGTATTGTTGAATGATTCATGTGAATTATAGCTTCACCATGAGATAGAGGTCTGTCTCAATAACAGTTTCAAGCTTTTTTGATTTTAACTCTTTTTTCATCCCCTCATTTGATGTTACCAAGTACTTATACCCGAGTTTTCTCAGCTCATCAATACTTTTGTAAACTGCAGGGGCTCCTTTTCTGTCAGATAAATACAACAGAGTCGTATCGCCACTTCGGTCGGTGACGATGAGATCATCTGGCGCAGTAAATGTCTTGATGAGTTCTGCAATGGGTGGAAGATCATGTGGGTAGACATAATAATCCTTTACCTTATAGTAGGAAAATGCCATACTAAACATGAGAACAATGATAATCGTTGGATAAAGGACAACTGTATGAACATACTTTTTCGGTATTTCAAAGATATTTGCAACTCCTACACCAGCAACCAACGCAAGCATTGGTAATGCGATAGTTTGATAATATTCATGCTGCACATTTCCTCCTTGAAATGTGAAGATATACGCAAAACCTGAAAATAACATGCTCTGGATAAATAAGTTTTTATACTTTCCGACTGCTCCAAGAATGAAAAATACCAATCCATATATTCCAAAAATATATATCCCAATGCGCTCCATAAAGATCCAACGGAAAAATGCTGGACGGAACAATATTTCTTTTGGCCCTTCAAAGGTATTGACTTGGCTAATGAGCCAGGCGCTTGCTGGAATCCCTTCAGGAAACTGGAGAATGTATATTCTCCACAGAATGAGTGGCACGAGACCGATAATGAAAAATACATATGGGCGCCACTCCTTGAACAAATCAAATTTATACGTACGAATAAACAAATACCCAGCTGCAAACGAATAAAATATTGTTGTTGGCTTCGTCAAGATTGAAAGGGCAAAAAATAATCCGCCAGTTATCAAATAGGGAATCGATTTCTTCTTAGGAGTTACTCCAATGTACAGAAAGAACAATGACAGCATCATGAATGCCACCGCCGTTGACTCCGGAAGGATAACCCGTGAAAAAAACACAAAGAATGGAAAAATCGCATATATCCCTGCTGTTGCAATCGCAGCAACTCGATTTTTTTCCTTCAAAGCCAAATAATAAAGAACACCAATGGTTATAAGAGAAAAGAATGCTGAGGTCAGCCTCCCGTATACTTCAAGAGAGACAATGGGCAAGTACTTTGAAAACACTGCAAAAATTGCATTGTAGATGGGAAACTCCACCATGCGAATTCCTTCTGGATTTTCATATCCCGTTTGAATGCTTGAAATGTCATCGTAAACTGGTTTGAGAAGATTAAAACCGTTTCGGGTAAAGTTTCGAGCAACTGCTGCCGTGTCTGCCTGTCGCCATGAGTGAAGATCTGCAAGGGGGATATCAATTTTATACATTCGCAAGGCGAGTGCAATGATTAAAATAATACCCAGAATAAGGATGTCTTTTTTTTTCATTTTATTCAAATTCTTTTTAATTATATTTTCAAGGATGCTATTTTCTTTTTTGGCACAAAGAAACGGGCCGCAGCATAAAATATTCCGGCCAAGAGCCAAAAGGTATATGCGAGCTTTGATGCTTCAAAGAGGTCGATATATCCTGCATTAATAAAGAGTCCCAGAAAGCCAAACAGAAATCCATAAAAAATATAGGAGTGTTTTTTCTGCATATGCGAAATCTGCTTTTTGATTGATATCATGATACTTCCCAAAATAATCAAGAACAGTGATGTTCCCAACAGTCCTGTTTCACCAAGCCAGCGCAAGTAATCTCCATCAGTTGCCTCACCGAGTGATGACGGACCACTTCCTAATAGAATATTTTTTGTAAATGCTCCAAATGCACGTGGCCAGGAGACTTGAAGACGAGTTGATATTGAAATATCAGGGAGGTATTTTGTAACGGGTATTTGTCGTAGGAATACTAAATCAACTGCCTTATTGATCTCTTCTGGTGAATATGTTTTGCCGGAACGCTTTCCTTCTTCAATCAAATTTTCACGAATATTTTTCTTAGCTGCATACGCTGTTTTGGGATCAACGACCACTGGAGTGCCCTTTTCGATATTGGTGAGATTTGATCCGGATCCAAAATCTCCCGGTGGCAGATCATCTGGTGTCAGGTTTCGTGCGACAAATGTTTGCCCTGTTTCTGAGTCCACAAATACTTTTGTTTGTTGAAATGTCCGGGTCAGTCGATTTGCCAGATTGTCTGAGAGCGGGGTGAGTATTGCCGTTGTGATCAAGATGATAGCAAGGAGTTTAAATTTGCGAACTATGATAAGAAATGCTGAAATTGCAAAAATGTACGCAAGATATGATGCTCGTGACCCGGCAAGTACGAGTGATCCCAGTGAAAGAATAAACAGAAAGAAATATTTTTTTGAGCCATTGTAGAGATAGTACCCGATCAATATTGGCATCAAAAGAGTCAGGTAGCCTCCCAGATCATAGTGACCAGCAAAGGTTGAAGATATTCGAGACCATGATTCAAGCACCAGAATATATCCCTTTGCATATTCGGGGTTCATTGTTTGAACCGCTGGCCATCCCAGGAACTTTTGTCCAAATCCATAGATTGATACGATGGATAATACCCCAAAAATAAGCTTAAGATACAGAAAAAAATCATTTTTTGATTTGATAGTCGTATACACAACAAAAAAGATCATCATATATTCAATCCGCCGAGCGCTATGCAGAAAGCCCAAGTGATTGATAATGATGGTATGTTGGACGTAGTATCCCCAGAGAAAAGAAATGAATACTGCAACCCAGTAGGCGAGAAACACATAGAACATTTTCCAAGGTACCTGCACCTTCTTTCGGAAAAACTGGACTGCAAATACAAGCCCAACAACAACCATAAATAAATCCTCCAAGCGAATTGCTACATAGGTGTAATTAACCATCCGAATAGGGAGTTTTGGATACAATGGGATCAGAAAAATAAATCCGATGACCAGCACCTTGAGAATATGGGTATCAAGCCATTTGAGCCATTTTGAGCGCTTTGTCATATGTTTCGGTTAAATAGTTATTTTTTGTTAATTTACCAATCCAAATAGCAGTAAGTGCTTTCAATTGTAACATACCAAGAAGCAGAGATATAGCAAGAGGTGAGTGATGTTTTTTATAGAAATAGATAAATCCTTTGTACACTTGAAGTATTGGATAAGTCTTTCCTTCACTTGAAGCTGAACCGAGATGAATAAATGGAGCATACGGATAAAAATACGTTTGAAATTTCATTTTGTGGGCACGGTATAAAAGATCAATCTCATCCATATACATAAATATTTCTTCATCAAAACCGCCCACCGTTTTGAATATTTTTTTTGTGGTGAGGAGGCATGCACCTGAGACCCAATCAATCGGCATTATTTTTTCAGGTGATTGTCGTGAGAGTCCCCAGTGATCTCCTTTTAAAAATAACGCAGCAAATACAATGGGAAGTGAGTAGAATGGGCCTCCTGAAGGTTGGAGCGTGCCATCTTTATTGAATAGTTTCCCCCCCACAAAATGAACAGACTCCTGATTGAGTTTGTAATAGTCAAACAGCTTTGAAATCGCATCATCTTGCACAATGATATCTGAGTTGAGAAACAGAATATACTCACCTCGCGCTGATTGAAGGGCGACATTATTTCCCTTTGAAAATCCGAGATTCTCTTTGTGAGCTATGATTTTTACTGTTTTATGTTTTTTTGCTATCGCTTTCACAAAATCAACTGATTTATCAGATGATGCATTGTCAAACACAATAATTTCGTAGTTAACGTGTGCAGATGTCAGTGATTTGAGGACAGACTCGATCGTTTGTTTGGTGAGTGCGGCAGTATTGTACGAAAGTATGATGATAGAAAGCTCTATGTTCGATTTGGCACTGTTGTTTGAGCGCATACTTTATATTATAATTCAACAGTATTACATTTACGAGGCTGGGTAGCTTAGCGGTTAGAGCGATCGTTTCATAAGCGATAGGCCGAGAGTTCGATTCTCTCCCCAGCCACTTGCATTATTCGATTTAGCATTTAGGATTCAGGATTTAGGATTCATGAATCTTAAATCATGAATCAAGTATTATTCTCTTTCTCTGGAAGAGTAAAAAAACATCTTCGTCGAGGAACCAAGCTTGGGTATCCAACTGCAAATATTGCAGTTTCCCCGGAAACACCTGAAGGGATTTTTGTCGGATTTTCGGAAATTGACAACATGCAATATCCCTCTCTTATTTTCGTAGGCAAAGCACTTACCTTTGATGAAAACGACAAAAAAGCAGAAATATTTATTCTTGATTTTGAAAAAGATTTGTATGGAAAAAACCTCATAATATCTGTTTTAAAAAAACTTAGAGATAATAAAAAATTTGCCAGCAAAGATGCATTAGTGGCGCAAATGCAACGAGATGAAAAGCAAGCGCGTGAATATTTTTCCGTGAAATAGATCCCGTCTTTGCTTGTCCTCCAGCTCAAACATCCATTGCAGTTTTGTATGATATTATATTCGTATGTCTTTTAAACCTACTGATGAAATCGAAAACGGCATCTTCAAAACAGCTATCGACGGACTCTACTTTATACAACGATCCAAGCACGAAGATGACCGGGGATTTTTTTCGGAAGTAGCCCATATCCCCGAACTTGATGTTATAACCAGGAACACGTTTATCATAAAGCAAATCAATCATGCCAGGTCAGGTCTCAACGTAGCTCGTGGTATTCATGCCGAAGGTTGGAATAAGCTTATTTTTATTACTCAAGGTTCATGTTTTTGCGCGCTTGCAGATCTGCGAAAGGATTCTCCCACATTTAAAACTATTGAAACATTTGAATTGGGAGATACTGGTTTGTTTGGTGCGCTGTATGTACCGATGGGGGTAGGGAATTCATATCTGGTTACGCAAGGTCCCCTTGATTATGTATATTATGTCGATCGACTGTATGCAGATCGTGATACATCGGGCGATGCGGCTATATCATTGTTTGATCCAGAGCTGAATATTGAGTGGCCGATCAAAAAAGAAGATATGATATTGTCTGAGCGGGATAAAAATTGTGTTATGCTCAAAGAAATTCACGATTAACGATTCAAGATTTAGGTTTCATGAATCATGAATCATATATCGAAATTACCAATCTTTCAGATAATACTGTTTCCCTTTCAAATTCTTCGGCATGTATTCTTGTTCAACCTTTTTTCCTTTTTGTTCTTCCTGCCACGGATACCGAATATGATCTTTTCCATAGCCTTGTTGTTTCATGACTTTGTTTGAAGGATTTCTCAGGTGCATGGGGATGGGGTCAAGCTTCATCCTGTCAAGATCTTGCATGGCTTCCATTAGTCCCGAATATGAAGCGATCGATTTTTTGGCTGTTGCCAGATAGGCTGCACATTGCGCAAGGATAATCTGTGCTTCCGGCATCCCCACCATATGTACCGCTTGCATGGTTGATGTGGCAAGAACAAGTGCAGTAGGCTGTGCGTTGCTTATGTCTTCTGCTGCAAAAATGACCATGCGTCGTGCGATAAACATCGGGTCTTCTCCCGATTTGAGCATTCGCGCGAGATAATGAAGCGTTGCGTCGGGTTTACTACCGCGCATGGATTTGATGAAAGCAGAAATGGTGTCGTAATGAAAATCACCTTTTTTATCGTAATACAATGATTTCTGCTGCAATGCTTCTTCGGCAATCTCCAAGTTCACTCGTTTGGCAATGCTTGCCGCAAGTTCCACCGCGTTGATTGCCGATCGGGCATCACCATTTGCATAAGTTACCAGATGATCTATCGCTTTTTTCTCAAATTTATTTTCAGGAAAATGCTGTATGGCCTTTTTGATGATCCGCGTCATATCCTGGTCTGAGAGTTGTTTGAGCACGTAGACATGTGAGCGGGATATGAGTGGCGCATTTACTGCAAATCCCGGATTTTCAGTGGTTGCACCAATGAGGGTGATAGCACCGGTCTCGACCGCAGGCAGAAATGCATCTTGTTGTGATTTATTGAATCGATGAATCTCATCGATAAACAGAATCGTATCTTGTTTGAAAAATTCCTTTCGTTGCTCTGCATCGGCGATCACTTGTCGGACTTCCTTGACGCCACTGGTGACTGCGGAGAACGGGATAAATACGGCGTCGATCGATTGGGCGATGATATGAGCAATCGTTGTTTTTCCACAACCAGGAGGTCCCCAGAGGATCATTGATGAGATTTTTTTATTTTCAATCATGCATCGAATGGGCTTGCCAACCCCAAGTAAGTGTTCTTGGCCCACATACTCAGTAAGTGAGGTCGGTCGCAGTTGGTCTGCCAGGGGAGTGTCCATAATGTGACTATTGTAGCATATGCACACACTCTCCACCATTTGCTCCGTCCATATTTTCAGGTAGAATGGATATATGTATCAGTTACGAAGCATTGGCACATTTCTTAATACGCATAAAAGAAACATTGTCATTATTGGGATTGCAGTCTTACTTGCATACTTTATTGATCAGTACTATATTTTAGGAAAAGGTTGGTGGTTTTTGTTAGAATTGGTGCATTAAACAATAAACAAATAAACATGAGTTTAGTAATGGTTATTAGGTCAGTGAAATCAATACGTCTTTTATTTACTGTTTAACGTTTGCTATTTATATATGATATTTCGACTTGACCGGTTTTTCTTAGATGAAAAGGACATTTTTACCTTTTTATTTGGAGTGTTTTTGATTGCGGTATATTTTTTAAATATTCCCGTTGCACCGTTTCGATTTGCCTCTCTTGTTGTATTATTTATCTTTCTCGTGATCATGCGCTCGTTGAAAAGTAGCATCAGCTATCGTGGGTATGTCATGATTGCGCTATTTGGATTTGTATTTGCGACATTTCTTTCTCCCTATGGCTTGGCAATATATCTTCTTATTGCATCAATTATTTATGCAAAGTGGGGAAAAATCTAGGGCAATTCTGGTTTTAGCAGAGTCTTCAATCCATTCCACACATATCCCCAATAACCTGGATAGAGAAATCGAGAAAGCATTGGAAGCATTTTTACGATCGAAAAATTTCCTATTCGACCAAATCGTGCGGGATCAAATCGTCTGATGTCATATACTGTGCTTCCTCGAAATGCCAACTGGGCCAATGACTTTCCGATTACCGGAGCAAATTTGTACCCGGTTCCACAGAATCCTGCGCCGATAAATGTTCGTTTGTATCCATCCAATTTTCCGACAATAAATTCGTTATCCAGCGTCATTTGATAATATCCTGACTCTTCTTTCACAAGTTTTGCATCCGAAAGCTCAGGAATACAATTTTTGAGAAAGCTTCGCGCATCAGTGATTTCGGTTTGTTTTTGGATGCTTAAACCAGATTTTGCGAGTTTGGCACCAAACGGATCGAAATATGCGACCTTCACACCAGGTGAGCCATCGCAAATAGGGTGGCCGTAAATTCCGACATCAAGATATGCAAACACAGGAAAATGTTTTTTCATAAACTTTTTGATATTTTTTGGCAGATAATACCAGAGGTTTTGTTTGTGAGGGATGAGAGGAAGTTTTAATAGGCTATATTTTTTCATGTTTGCCAAAAGCTCGAGCGACCATATTCCCGCTGTCATGACCACATTTTTTGTACAAATAGTTGTTGCATTCTGCACATATACATCGACCTCATCATCGTGTTCATCGATCTTTGTGACTGGTGTTCTATCCATGATAGTGACATTTCGTTTTTTGAGAACCTTGACAAGTGCTGCATTGATCGCAGGGATATAGAGTAAGCCAGCTTCAGAATCGTATGAAATCATATCTGCATCAAATTGCGAGAACCGTTCTTTTTTTCGATTTTTCAACATCGTGGCATTTAATCCAAGTGACTTCATCACATCAAAGCTGGTTTGAGCATATGTTTTGGAAAGATTAGGAGTAACATTTTTTTTGGCGAGATTTACGCCACCACATTTGATAAAAAAGGTACATTTTGATGCTTCTGCAATTTCATCCCACAGTCTCTTTGCTTCAAGAGAAAGAACATTGTAGACAGGGTCAAGATAATCATTTCGAAAGGATCGAGAAATACCCGATGATCCCGCATACTTGTTGCCAATGGTTCTCTTTTCGATGAGCAAAATCTTGTCAGTAAATTCTGATGCAAAATAAGCGGTCATAAGACCCATTATTCCTCCGCCAACAATAACAAGATCGTATTTTTGTTTTTTCATATATTGAATGAATTTATAATTTGGTTGCCGAAATCTGAAAATAGGCAAAGTCATTTATCTTTTCTTGATTCCTCAGATCATAGAGAAAACTTTTCAAAAGCAGTTTGTTTGGATCTTGTACGAAAGGCGATAATTGTTTGGTTGCTTCAGGTTCAACACGTTCAAGTTGTTCAAGAAATGCAAGATTGTTGTAAAGATCAGGATCTCGCGGAAACAGAGCCGCGACGCGTAGCATGCCCGTTGTACTATTTATCTTCAATCCAGAAGCACCTATCGCATATCCAATATCTACTGGTGTTGGAAAAGATGCTGGTAACACTTCGTCACTATCTCCGAGGATGATCCCGCCTTCGGCTCGTTTTTGAAGTATCGACGGTTTATAACCATTTATTTTTCCATCTTCAGCCAAATCAAAAACCAAAGCGCTGTTTGGGCCATACATTGAAATATTGAAAGCACCCCCCGGCTTGATGCTTTGAGCAATCTTTGGGAGTAATTTCATTCCACCTTGGACGTGATTGAGCACACCAAACATTGATGTGATGCCATCATATTTTTTCTGACCATAATCAAATCGTTCTGCAGGGCATTGATATAAATTTACATCGCATGTTCTGCCAAGTGTCTTTTCAGTTGCTCTAATTTTTCCACCAGTTATCTGTACATACTCTGCTGTTGCATCAAACGCATCAACGCGAGCTCCAAGTGCAGCAAGTGCGATGACAAATCTTCCGGGGCCGCATCCAATATCCAAAAATCGTTTTCCCTTGAGCGGTTGTTCGACTGTCAGTTGGGTAATCTGCTTCTCAATACCAAAAGGAGATATTGGTACACCATAGCTTGCAAGAACCGACATCATCTCATATCCACCCATAATAGTGAGAGCTTGATTTTGCTCATACTCTTCGACATCATAATCTGATGCAAAAGGCGCTTCAATTGCATCGACTCTTTGAGACCATTCTGAATCAGGCGAAGCCAATGTCTGAAATTGAATATCGCCATTCTGTCCATTGCCAAAGAGCAGGCCTGTATTTGCCTGTAAGGCTGTTAAATTTAATTGTTCATATCTATTCATGTTTTATTCGTTGAAATAATAATTTTCTCCATTAAAAAACCCCGCCTTCCGCCTGCTGGCGGAGCGGGGTAGTAATTCATTCACACAAAAATCTACCCCGCAGGTGCGAGGTGATGATGAGAGGATGTATTCGTTGTTACCACTTCTGTCATAGTTAAATTGTTATATTGCTAAATTGTTTTGAGATTCCTGCCTATGCAGGATATGACAACGGGATATGATTGCTCATAATTTAGTATATTAACATGTTAGCATACTAAAGTCAAGTATTATTATTCACAGAGTGATATAATACCGGTATGGCAACTCAATTTCGAAACTACAAACCAAGATCCAAGAAGGAAATAAAACTCGTTCAAGCATTTTTAACCCTTAAAAGTACTCAGGAAACACTCAATTTTTTGAGAGACTTATTAACTCCAAAAGAACTGGAAGAATTTAGTAGGCGACTGAAGATAGCTCAACTGCTTGAATCAACCAATCTCTCTTACGATGCAATCGCAAAAAAAATGAGGACGTCAACCACAACCGTCACTCGTGTTGCATTGTGGCTCAATAATGGATGTGGAGGGTACAAATCTGTTTTAAGAAAGTAAGTATTTTAGCTCTCAAGAAGAATAGTGGTTGGCCCATCATTTATGATCTCAACCTGCATCAATCCACCAAAGACGCCTGTTTTGATCGATAGATTAGTATCCTTCAGCTTTTGAATGAAGAACTCATACAGTGTTTTGGCTTTTTCCGGTCTCATCGCATTGATATATGATGGACGCCGTCCTTTTTTTGTATCCGCACAAAGCGTAAACTGTGATACCACCAGTATTTCCTCATGTGATTCTAGGATTGATTTATTCATTACGCCATTCTCATCATCCATGATACGAAGATTTAGGATTTTTGGAACCAACTTCCCAATATCTGTTTCAGTATCTTTTTTAAAGATCCCAAGCAGGATGACATATCCATGACCGATTGATGAAACAATCTTGTCATTAATTGTTACTGAGCCTTTGGAGACCCGTTGAATAAGGACTTTCATAAGCTATGTGGATACAAGATTCAGGATTTAAGATTCATGAATCATGAATCAAAATTCATAAATCAGCTTCTTAAATTATTGTACCGTCACTGTTTGACGTGCCTCATCTTCATGATTACAGTCGACACAGTACTCGCTAAACATATCTTTGAGCACTGTCTTTTCACGCATCTCGACTGCGGGATTATTGGGATCCGGCAGATACTGATCGGTGTCGCGGTTGACTGGAATTTGTTTTCGATACACTTGTGCGGTGGAGTTTGTTCCTTTGATCAGGTATTCAAATCGGGTTGGACAATTGTAGCCACCATCTTGTTTTCCAGCAATGACCCCGGTATCTGAGCACACCTGCATCCCGACAACGGAAGAAGGCTTGACCGGAGGAAGATCTGGTTGATTTTCCAGAAGGTACGTCATCATACTATTCCAGATGGGAGATGCGCCGGTGAGACCTGAGGTAATGCCTGCCGCCATTGGAGTGAAGTCGTTGTTTCCTACCCACACAGTTACCGCAAAATTGGGGGTGTATCCGATCGCCCAGTTGTCTCGTAAATCATTGGTTGTCCCCGTTTTTACCGATACAGTCTGATCTTTTACGACCAGTTCTGAGTTTGGACCAAATGCAGCAGTTCGCGCTCCATTGTCAGCAAGAATATGTGAAATGATAAATGCTGTACCTGCTGAAATTGCTTTTTTTGCTTTCATCGCAAGATAATTCGGTCGATCAATGGGTTTTTTTACATCCTGAACAAAATTGAAATCTTTAAATTCATATATTGTTTTGCCGGTCTTATCTTCAACCTTCAACACATAGTTGAGCTTTCGTGGTCTTCCTTGATTTGCAAAAGCTGAAAATGCTTGCGCCATCTCGGTCATGGCAACTTCACCACCGCCAAGTGTTAATGACAAGCCATACCGAGTTGGGTCTTTGAAAGAGTCAATCAGAAATGCGGATGATGAGGCGATAAAATTGTCAACACCATTGAATGCAAGCATTTTTACTGCCGGAATGTTGTACGAATTGGCGAGTGCATATCGCAGTTGAACTGGTCCATGAAAGGTATTATCATAGTTTTTTGGACAGTATCCTTTTGGCTGACCGGGACTTGAGAAGCAGGTTGGGATGTCTAGAAACATTGTTGATGCCGTGACGATTCCTCGGTCAATGCCAATGGCGTAATTGATCGGTTTGATCGACGATCCCGGTTGTCGGGTTCCGGATGTTGTCACATTGAAAGCACCGGATCCGCCATCAAAGTAATTGACTGAACCAACCATCGCAAGGATTTCACCGGTAGGTGGGCGCGTGACAAGCACTGCTCCGTTGGTCACTTTATATCGTGCAAGACCTGCAATCTCATCTTGAACAATTTTTTCTGCCTTTTCCTGAATATCTAGATCAAGTGTCGTGGTCACTTTAAGTCCACCTTCTTCAAGTTGTTTGAGACCATATTCTTGCTCCAACAGTTTTTTCACTTCAAATACGAAGTGGGGAGCTTTAATTTTTGTTTTCGGCGGAAGAACCGTCACTGGTTTTTTCATTGCAGCCTCCATTTGTTGCTGGGTGATATATCCTTGTTCAAACATATTTCTCAAAACATGGTCCCGTCGTGCTTTTGCTCGATCAGGATTGGTATGGGGAGAATAGGTAGTGGGGGCTTGAGGGAGTCCAGCAAGAAGTGCCGCCTCATGAAGCTCAAGCTCATCAGGGGTTTTCCCAAAGTATGTTTTGGCGGCCTGTGCGACACCGTATGATGATCCACCGTAGGGTACTTGATTCAGATACATCTCGAGAATTTCATCTTTTGAAAATATTTGTTCGACAGAGATTGCTAGTATGATCTCTTTCAATTTTCGCTGAATCGTGCGTTCAGGGGTGAGGAGTGCGCTTTTTACCAGTTGTTGCGTGATGGTTGAACCGCCCTGCAGATTGCTCCCTTGGAGGTTTTCCTTTACTGCTCGCAGGATTCCTGAAAAAAGAGAGATGCCCCCATGTCTATAAAAATCCTTATCCTCAACCGCAATTGTTGCCTGAATCAGATAATCAGGAAGAGTATCAATTTTTACCGGTGTTCGATTTTCTTCTCGGTACACTTCATATAGGAGCTTGCCGTTGCGATCGTAGATCGTGCTTGAGATGGGAATCACTTTGTAGTCTTTCAGAGAGTATGGAGAGGGAAGGCCTTGAAAAATATAAAAGTAAATAAAAATTGCTGTAATCCAAAAGACTGCAAGCCCCCCCAGACCGATAAAAGAAAACACCCAGATCTTTGAGAAGAGCTTTTTTTTAGGAAATGCGAGATATTTATACCACTGTTTCATCAGATTATCATTATACATTAGTGATATGCAGTTGGGAGGATATTATTGAAGCTACCTACTGTTAAAGTTTATTATTTCTTCAACCGTGGAAATATCGGCTTAATCTTGTCAATTTTTCCTGAAGTTACCTCCATGATTCGTTTTGATGTATTCGGGAGAAAAGGGGAAAGATTCAGTCCCAAGTTGTGAATTTTTTTAAGCCATTCCTCAAGGAAATTTTTTCGCTTTTCAGGATCAAGACTCCACGGTTTTGTATCATTAATTTCTTTATTAATTGTTTTAATTTCTGTCCAAAGAAGTTCGAGCGCCTCATTAAATCCAAATTGATCAATGAGTGAGATGATCTTTGTGTCAGGCGAGATATCCCCAATAGATACTACCAATCCACCTTTTGCCGCCATAGTTGTCACCCTTGAGACAAGATTGCCCAGTTCATTTGCTAAATCTGCATCATAAATCTGTTCCATTCGGTCATACGAAAAATCGCCATCATCAAGTGCGGGGATCGCACGAAGGAGATAATAGCGCGTCGCATCAATGCCATATTTATTGACCAGTTCTCTGGGGTCTACAATATTGCCAGTTGATTTGCTGATCTTTTGCCCATTCATACTGATAAACCCATGAATGAAAATTTGTTTTGACGGGGGAAGTTGTGCGGACATAAGCATTGCTTGCCACATCGCCGATTGTTGTCTGAGATTGTCTTTTCCGGCAACTTGTACTCCGGGCCAGTTTTTTTCAAAATTCTCAGTATCATTGGGCCACCCAAGTGTTGAAATATAATTGATGAGTGCATCAAACCAGACATACATCACGTGCTCATTATCACCGGGAACCGGAACTCCCCAGGGCATTTTTGATTTGATTCGAGAAATACTAAAGTCCTCAAGACCCGCTTGAACAAAATTCCTTATTTCTTCAAGTCGATGTGCGGGCATCACAAAATCCGGTTGTTCTTGGTAAAGCTTGAGCAACTGATCTTGATACTTTGAAAATCTGAAAAAGTAGTTTTCCTCCTCAATCAGATCAATATCACGATTGGGGTGGAGGGGACATTTGCCATCTTTCAGTTCCGAATCTGTTTTTGCCAACTCACATCCGACGCAGTATTTGATCTTATAAGTACCTTTATATATGTCGCCATTTTCCGCACAACGAATCCAAAATGCTTGTGCAGCTTTTTTATGGTCAGGGTTGGTTGTTCGAATAAAATTAGTGAAGCTGAGGTTCAACAAACTTTTGAGCTGTTGAAATTTTTCAGCATATTCATCAACATACGTCTGAGGATCTTTTCCTTGTGCAACAGCTTTTTCATGAATTTTTGCTCCATGCTCATCGGTCCCCGTATTAAAGACGACTTCATATCCAGCAAGTCTTTGAGCCCGTGCCCATGCATCAGCCTGCACAATTTCCAGTGCAAACCCAATATGTGGGTCTGAGTTAACATAGGGAGTAGTGGTAGTAATGTATTTATTTTTCATCTGGTTCTTTTTTTGATTGTTTATTGGGAAATAACTTTGCCACTACTATTATAAAGGATAGAAGGAGCAATGTATTGAGTAGTTCAAATCCAAGAATAGCGCTTAGTATGAGAGAAAGAAGGACAAATGAAGTAATCATAATCTGACGTTTTTTTGAGAAGACATAGGTTGATGCAAGATATGAGATCATTGTCACCATAAAAATAAAGAGGATAATGACACTAATATGCGCTGGGGGGACAAACCAAACCATTACAGTACTTCCCAGAATGAGAAAGAACAGGAGCATTGGTTTGAGTGATGTAGCTTGTTGTCGGATGCGCCGTTTTGATTTCATAGTATTCCAGGTTGCAACTTCTTTCTCTATCAATTATAATTCTTCACATCGCTGTAGACGTAAGGAGTTTCCTTACGGAATACAGTTTTTTAGTTGCTAATATAATACAAAATAAAATGGCTCCCGCACAGTTACCAGAAAGTAAACAAGAGATTATAAATGCATTTGCTCAGAAAGCGGGTGATACGGGGTCTCCAGAAGTACAAATTGCTCTTCTTACCTTCAAAATTACTCGTCTCACGAGTCATCTCGAAGCAAATAAGAAAGACAATCATTCGAGGAGGGGGCTTTTAAAGGTCATTGCAAAACGACGAAGAATCCTCAATTACCTCCAAAAACTTGATGAAAAACGATACAAGTCGCTCATTAAAAAAGTAGGGCTTAAGAAATAATTATTATTTACGAAAGAATCTCCTCAAAAAGGTGTGTAGCGTATAACGTTCATTGAACAACTAGTCTTGTTGTTTGATTGACGATACACGTTACACAAATACATTACTACAAAAGAAGTTAGTAACGTTTGCAATACGCATCTTCTCAGGAATCTTTCTCACACTTTTATTGTTATGAAACAATACGAAACGGCCATTGATGTTGATGGTCACACACTCAAACTACAGTTTGGGAAAATGGCGAAAGCCGCAACATCATCAGTATTTGCCCAAATGGGCGATACCTGCGTACTTGTCGCAGTTACGATTGGAAAAGAAAACAAGAACATTGACTATTTCCCCTTGCAGGTGGAATATGTCGAACGCCTCTATGCAGGTGGCATTATCAAAGGATCTCGATGGGTAAAACGTGAAGGACGACCGACTGATGATGCGATCTTAAAAGGGCGCATTATTGATCGTTCAATTCGTCCGCTCTTTCCAAAGACTTATCGACGCGAACTTCAGGTGGTCGTCACGTTGCTGTCACTTGACAAGGAACATGCACCAGAGATTGTTGCATTAAATGCAGTATCTGCTGCACTGCATGCATCGCCAGCTCCATGGAATGGCCCTGTTGCTGCAACGCGCATTGGATATGTCCCTGGTGACGCCGATGAAAGTCAGGTCCTTGTAATAAATCCAACACAAGAACAGAGTGCACAGTCATCCCTTGATCTCTTTGTCACATCAAATCGTGACAACAAAGTCATGATGCTTGAAACTGCTTCTGATGAGCTTCCCAATGAAGTCATTCAGGATGGCATCAAATTGGCAAAAAGCGAGAATATGAAGCTTATCGAGATGATGGAGCAGGTTCGAACGGATATTGGCCAAGAGAAAGAGGAGGTTTCTGAAAGTGTTGTTGATGAAAAATTGAAAAAGATTTTAACAACAACTTTCAAAGACGATCTGCAAGGTGTCATCGATTACAAGCTTGAAAAAGAGTTTGATGATGGATCATTTGTTTCCAAAGTTGTTGAAAAAGTCATGGAAGTGACCGGAGAAGATTTTGAGGAAAAGGCAATTGCTGATGCAATTGAGTACTTGACCAAAAAACTTATCTGCAGTAATACACTGAAGACCAAAAAACGGATTGATGGTCGGGCGATCGATGAAATTCGAAAACTCAGTGCAGAAATCAGTATATTGCCACGCACACATGGGACGGGAATGTTTACCCGTGGTGATACACAGGTATTGTCTATTGCGACTTTGGGAGCCCCCGGTCTGGAACAATTGATCGAAGGAGCAAATGGACAAGTGGAGAAAAGATATATACATCATTATAACTTTCCGTTGTACTCAGTTGGAGAAACCGGTCGAATTGGATTTACCTCACGACGAGAGATTGGGCATGGAGCACTTGCTGAAAAAGCGATCGTTCCCGTCCTTCCATCGGAAAAAGAGTTTCCCTATGTCATCCGAGTAGTGTCTGAAGTATTGACCTCAAATGGATCAACTTCAATGGCGTCAACCTGTGGATCATCTTTGGCACTCATGGATGCTGGTGTTCCAATCAAACGCCCTGTTGCCGGAATTGCCATGGGAATGATGTCAGACTCAAAAGGCAACTATGTCATTTTGACTGATATCATGGGAATTGAAGATTTCTCTGGAGAGATGGACTTCAAAGTTACCGGAACGACAGAAGGAGTTACGGCAGTACAACTTGATGTAAAAAACAATGGTTTGACTGACCAAATGATCGAAGAGATCATGACCCGTGCACAAGCTGCCAGGCTCAAAATTCTTGATGTAATGAATGCAGTTATTTCAAAGCCAAAAGAAGAAGTGTCCAAATATGCGCCAAGCATTGATGAAATACAGTTGCATAAAGAACAGATTGGTACCGTGATCGGACCCGGTGGAAAGATGATCAGAAGCATTATTGAAAATACCGGCACCGAGATCAATGTCAACGATGAAGGGCTGGTGACCGTAGCAGGTCTGGATCGAGCAAAAGTTGCAGAAGCTATTGAATTTATCAAAAACTTGGTTCGCGAAGTTGAACCGGGAGAAGAATTCGAAGGAACCGTAACGCGACTGATGGGCTTTGGTGCATTTGTCGAAGTGCTTCCGGGAAAAGAAGGACTAGTTCATGTTTCAAAGATGAGCTCAGGCTTCGTTAAAGATCCTGCTGATATTGTATCAGTTGGTGACAAAGTAAAAGTAAAAGTCAATGAAATTGACAGTCAAGGAAGAATCAATCTGCAGATGACCGCAATGCCTGATGGCACGATGATTGTGATTCAAGAACAACCACAGGGATCAGATGGACGTCGTCATGGTGGCGGCAGTTATCAAAGAGGCAATCGAAATAGCAGACCACAACGCCGTAATACGCGACGTCGGTACTAAACTTCGACCGG